>JAABUK010000084.1_pt1 | contig 217338 bp, 201 predicted proteins | sample 5559141 | NCBI WGS metagenome assembly JAABUK01 (sample SAMN10711869, study PRJNA513367) | rock metagenome | isolation source: Antarctica rocks | place: Antarctica: Victoria Land, Pudding Butte nord | collected 2016-01-03 | reverse complement strand
AAAGTTATATTTATAAAATTTAACTATTATTTAATTCTTTAAATTTATTTATTAAATTAAAATATATTTATAAACTCCTTTTAATTAATTTTCTTTATTTTCTATATTAGTTTTATTAAAGTTAATTAATAATATTAATTTATTAAAGTTAATTTATAATATTAATTTATTAAATTTATTTATTAAATTTATTTATTAGATTTATTAATTATATCTCTTTATTAAAATTCTTTATTTAATCTATTTTATATAATTTATTTATTTAATTTATTTATTCAATTTATTTATTTAATTTATTTATTTAATTTATTTATAAAATTTATTTCTTAACCCTAGATATTAATTAGATTTATTTAATAGTTTTATTTATTAAATTTATTTATTAACTCTAGATATTAATTAGATTTATTTAGTAGTTTTATTTATTAAATTTATTAATATAACTTCTTAAATCTACTAATTAAATTGATTAATTAAATCTATTTATAATTATTCCTTATATTTATATAATCTATTTAATTCGATTCTCTAAATATATCTATTATTATATAATATTAAATTTATTTATATTAATATAAAACCCTCGTTATAAATCGTAATTTACCTAAATATTATCGCTTTATACGATAATTCTACCTAAAATATTATATATAATCGTAACTTCGCCCGTACCTAAAATATACGCGTTCTTTTTAAGTATTAAGATTTATAAAATCTTCTTATTTTCTTATTAGTTTATCGTTCTAACCGATTAAATAACGTATAATCGTTAATGAATTAAAAGCGACGCTCTAGCCCCCTTAATTATATAGTTTTCGAAGATTCTATTATTTTTTACTCGATAAATACTAGACCCCCCCTCTTCGAAAAGAATAAATCCTATATAATTTAAGAGAAACGCCGATATTAAGAAGATTATTTCGAAAACTCTCGAGGAAAACGCTAGGTACCTATAAAATTATTATTAAAAACGATAAAAATAACTAGTTTTAGTACTTATTAATAGCTTATAATTATATATAGACGGATTATTATAGGTATTAAAGGGTCGAAAGAGAAATCCGCTTAAAATCCGAGATATTATAATCTAGCGGAGTAGTAGGTAAATATAATTAAAGTAAAGATTTTTACGATTAAAATATAATATAAAGGGCTTAATCTCTAATAATTTATTAATAAATTATTAAAATTATCGATAATTTAATGATTTACCCTTTAATTAATATATCTTTCGGAACGGTAAAGTTAACTCGATTATACCGCGTTCTTTAAGGACTTTAATATAATAATACTCGATTTTTAAAACTTCGTTAAAGCGAAGAAGATATAAAAACGAGATTATATAAATAATTTATATTATAATACGCTGATTATATTTACCCTAGATTTTTAATTTATTTTTATCTTTCCCTATAGATTAAAGGACCTATATCTTTAAAATCGATTTATTATAAAAGTATAATCGTCGAAGGAGAGGTTTAGTTATTACCCGTATATTTTATAAAATCTTACTAGATTATATCTAGAAAATATTAATAAAGTTATTATTTTATATAAGGAATTAAAGTAGTATTAACATACCTTATAATATTAAAGGCTTTTTATATATCGTAATACCTATTATAATAACGAGGGATTCCCGTTATAAATATCGTCTTTCTCTCTACGAAAGGGCTCGGATCCTCGTTTAAGGATATTACCGTAGTAATAATTAATTATAATACGTATTTTATAAGTATAGGAAAAGCTCTAATTCTTCGTTTTACGAAGTTCCTTTAATTTCGAGTTTAGATTAGGCTTTTTATAGGCTTTATATATTTAAAGAGCGATAAATTCGGGGATTCGGGTATTAAGATTTTCGATCTTTTTATCGGTAAGGATATAACGATAAAGGAAGTCTTTAAATAGAGCGATCTATTTATATTTTATTATTATTATTAATAAAACTTAACGAATTAATATAGTAAAATACCCTCGATAATTATCCTAAGTTCTTTTTATATACGCGTTTTTCGAGGTATCTTTTATAGTATCTTTTATTACTTCGAATTCTATTTTATAATCCTATATATCCTCTTTAATATCGAACGATTTAAGTTTAATAAGGTCTTCGTTATTAATAATTTAGTTAGATTAAGATTCTATAATCTAGCGGAAGGCGTTAAAAGCGATATTATCGGCTATATTTATTATTTTTAAATAAGATTAAAAGAGTATATAATAAATACGAATAATAAATAGTCTACGTAGGCGGATAGGCGGAGGTATTTAATTAACCGTAATTTTCTAAAAGTATTTAAAGTTATCCTTATTTCTTATAATTATTTATATTTTAATTATTATATTATTAGCCTTAAAAAGATAGAAGATTAATTAAAGACGATAATAAACTTAATCTACGATATTTATTTAATAATACTTCGTTAATAACGCCGCTTCTTTCTTAGATCGGCGATTTCTAAAGGAACGAAACGCGTTATTAATTTAGGCGGACGAATATTAAGTTATTAAAAAGAGAACTCTTAAAGAAATCGCTTAATCTTTTTAAACTCCTTAAATATTAAGGTAAAATTTATTATAATAATTTATTCTATCTTAAAAGAGATTAATATTTTTATATTATAAATCTTTACCTAAATAAATCCTCGCGGATAATAAACTCCTCCCTCCTCTATTAACGATTTTAACGCCGTAATTCTATTATTTTATTATAAGTAATACCTCCCTATCGAATCCTACTATATTATTAAAATTAAAGAAGAATAACGTTATTATCGAGAATCGCTACGAATATTATTATATCTTCTTATTTTACGAGAAGTCTAGTTCTAGTATTAAATACGTTATTTATAAAGTTATTTAATTAGTTATTATTAGAGCTACCGGAGTTCCTAGATAATTAAAGCTTCTAAGGTCGTCTTTATTAATTATTTATTAATAAAGTTATCTTCGAAAATAATAAATTATCCTTAATAATATTAAAGTCGAATTTATTAACGATAATCTTCTTTTTAATTTAAAAGTAGCGAGCTTTTTAAAGGATATTCCCCTTTTATTTCGATAATAGGATAATTTAAATTAATTTTTATTAAAGGGTATACCGGTACTTTTATATTACCTAGGATAATTATACTATAGGTATTACTCTACGGTATAAAACGTTTTAAAAAAATCCTTTTAAGAATAAAAAATACGTTATTCTAGATAATACTTTTATCGAATATTAATAATAACGATATATCTAGACGATTATATAAAATCTTTAAAACTTCGTAAATAAAAACGTTTTCTAGGCGTCGTATATTATCTTTAATATTAAAAAAAAAGCGAATCGTCGACGAATTTAAACCGAGCTAATTAAGACGATTTATAAAAAACGAAAGATATTTAATAAGGAAGATATTAAGAAAGCGAGAATAAAATATTAAAACGAGTAATAAACGATATATTTCTTATATATAAAGAGTAGTAAAATAAAGATAATAACGAAGTCCCCGGATATTACGCGTAAATATCGATAATTATAGCGGTAACCGATAATATAAAATAGGAATTTAAATAATCCTATAGAAGATTTAATAGAAATAAAAGATATTTAGATAAATCCTTAATTAAGATTTTTATCTTAATCGTATTTCTCGTAATATCCTATTTATATTCGTATTTAGATTATAATCTTTCGAGAAAAATAATCTATAAGGATTTTATAATTAAATTATTTTAAAAACCGACGATTATAATCTAGATTAATAATTATATTATAAAAATTTCGCTCGGCCTACGGCCGATTTTTCTAAATCTTTAAACTATCGTTTTACGTTTAAGAAAATAATTATAAAGATTATTATAAAGGTTCCCCCGTAAAAAAGAAGCTAACTTCGCGAATATAAAGTAATAATTTAAAAAGGACCCGTTGGTTTAAAGATTTAGTTTATTTTATCGAAAAATCAACCTTTAACTTTTACCGAGGATTCTCTTTAAGATTATTATTTTATATAATAATATAAAGTTTTTATAATATAAATAACGATAATTAAGGGCCTTAATTATATTATATTATTATTATATTTATAATTTATAGAAGCTACTATAGAACTATTATTTTATTATCTTTATATACGATATTTAACCTTTTCCTCGGGGTATTACCTCTACTTCGTTATATTTACCGGTGGTTTAACAGCCTACGCACGTCTTTCTCATGGTTCGTGTTTGCGCGGGCGGGGCCAAGCTCGGTAGCGGCTTGGCCCCGACGCTAGACCGGGGGCCCAAGCGAGGACTGTCGCTCCGGCAGGGTGAAAGGGACATTCTCCTTCTCTGGCGCTTCATCTCCATCCAGCAGCTTGGGCCCCATGGCGAAGGTCAAGGAGTCGCCAATGATAGCGTTTACCAGGAAGTATGATTTTGCGCGCATCAGAGCGGCGGCTGTGGTATCCGCGTCGGAAGCCAACAGGTCATCCAGTATGCCCGTCGAGCTGAGCGACTCGATCAGAAGGAGTGGCAGCGCGGTTGTGTTGTTGAACGATATAGCGGGCGTGACCCACGATGGGAGCTTGAAGAAGCGCGTAGTCAACCACCCTAATAGCATAGAGCTGAGGGCGTAGAAAAGGCCCCATACTGCTCAATCGATTAGCATCTGTTCAAACAGAACCGTTGCACGAGGCCACTTACTCAGTATAGGCACATAACGTATCCCCGTATCAGCGTGCAATTGACTCCCCACATTCGTAATCAGCAGCGCAGGCAGGAACATGCGAACGCATAATGTGCTGATTTGCTTCGTGCTTGAGCCCTGAAGGATGTTGAATTGGGCTGCGATTACGCCGTAGGAGATTACGAGGAGGACGGAGAGGGAGGCTTGGATGGCGCCGACGAAGGAGGTTAGGACTTCGTTGGGCATGTTGGGTTTTGCATGGAAGGGTCAGGAAGAGGGACTTTGAGGCATTGAAGACGTCGTAAGGCTCGAGAGTTGTGGCGGTTTCTCAAGAGCAGTACAAATAAGACATATGGACTTATCGGAGATAGTCATATTCAACCAGACTTGATTGCAGGTAAACTGAAGAAACATCTCTGTATAAGAGGCTATTGAGGTAGAAACAACATCTACTAAACGAGGCTGTGAGGAATCCAGAGGTTCCACTGGCCTTTTTGGATTTCTGGTTATGCATGAAGCCTGCATTAACTTTCCACTTGGAGTGCCGACCGCTTCCTATGATGATTGGAAACGATCACACCATATCGTAGGTCTCTTAGATACAGTCAACGAGGAGAGGATTAAAGACCCCACTTCTCTTTGTCTGGGAGGGTTCACTGGATTACTTTTGTGGACGAAGATTACGCAGGTACAATCTTATAGTAGATCATGGATATATCCAGATAAGAGGGTAGTTCAATTTCCCTTCAATTCGTTAAAGTCGTGGCTATTTGTAGGTATACCTTAAGATCTATAGGAAAGACGCATCTCGCGATCTAAGCTGTAAGATAAGCTCAAAGATATAGGCATGAGAAAAGCACGGCAGACCAACACCAGGCGCACTTTCAATGTGCTTCGATACAAGATCCTATCAGCCATGCTCCATTAACGTTCGTCCCTCATACCAATCCGATACCTCGATCGTTCAATATCGTGAAGGCTCAGGCCCCATAGGCGGCGGCGGCACTCCCCCGGTATGGTATGGGTTTCCATCTAAGTAGTGCGGTCCAGGGGGTTCACCATAGTATCCACCACTCACACCACTCCCATTACCTCCACTCATATACACACCATGATCTTGGTATCCACCACCATTCTGATGGTAGACGTTGGTAGGCGGCGGACTCAGGTCCGGCGCACTCGCATGATACTGATCCTGCCCCTCTCCATACCCCTTCCCACCTCCAAATTTCTGCCTATCCAACTCCCTCTGCTCCCTCCTCGCATGTCTTTCCGCCCTCTTGATGTCGAATTCATGCGCCTCATCTCTCTGCTCCTTCATCTCCTTCCACTCACCGTAAGCACCCTTGATTCCCAACGCCGCAATGCCCACAGCCGCTGCATCCTGAAGCCGAGCTTTGTTCTTCTTTTTCCTGGCTTCTTCGGGCGACATCTCACCTTTTGCTACCTCCTTATGCCGCTCCTTGCGCCCCTCGACGCTTTTGTAGACGCTTTGGGCGGCGTGGATGGTGGCCACGGAGGCAAGGCCGGCAGTGATGAGTTGACGTTTTCCCATCTGTTTGCGCTCCTTTTCTTCCTCGGAGGAGGACACGTCATCTTCGGAGCTGCTCTGGCTCCCGGTTTCGGATTTGATGCCATCGCCGCCTTCACCGCCGCCTCCGCGTGGCCTGGGTGCATAGTCGTCGTCGGAATAATCCCGGCGGGAGCCCCGGTCTTTGCCTTTGTCACCTCCAACTCCAAACTTGGCCATGGCGTCTCGAGCATAGTCAGTCACGCTTTTGCTTCGCTTACCGGAACCGCGGCCGTAGTCATCATCGTCGCTGTAGCGGCGACCACGGCCCGAGTCCCTATCTTTGGATTTGTTGCGGTCCATGAATGCTTTCCCCGCAGCTGCGGCTAGTCCGCCGGCTGCTAATCCGGCGAGGCCGCCTCCTCCTCCTCCTCCTCCTCCTCCATCTCTGCCTCCTCGCGAGCGAGAACGAGACCGCGATCTCGATCCATCCTTATCGCGAGAACCGTTGATAAGCCTGTTACCAGCGAGACCTCCTATCACCGACTCGATCGTTTGCATAGTGCCTCCGCCTTTCCCATCCTTATTTAGAAGGCCATCGATACCTCCCGCACCAATAGCTGCAGTCAAAACACGCTTCCCCTTCGGACCTGCCCAACCTCCGGGTTCCTTGCGACTGCGGAATGCTTCTGCAGCACCGGCAGTCAGTGCGGCTTTGGCGGCTTGTATCAGTTGCTCTTTCTGGTCACCGCCGCGGCCTCCTCCACGACCACCACCACGGGTTCTTGAGCGAGATCGGGAGTCGTCGCTGTAAGAGTCATAACGGCTGCGGCCACCACCGCGTCGATCTCGGTCCCTGTCTCGATCGTGTTTTGATGCCACTGCACCTGCTCCTGCGCCGAGACCAGCGGCGGCTAATGCTGTGTCAATTAGCGACTTCCGGCGCTCTGGCTTCCGACGAGGCTCTGGAGAGCTTGATAGGCTAGATGAGGAGTAGTCTCTACGGCGATCACCTGCTCATTATTAGTCAGTAATTACTGGGCTATGTCCCGTGACTTACGTCTCTTGTCCTTCCTCCTAGATCTATCATCATGATTATCATCATACCGACCACCACCATGTGATTTTGCACGCCTTGGCGGGTAGCCTTTGTCACGTCCGCCGCCGTGACCTCGGGGTGGAAAACGGCGGTCGATTTCTTCAACAGAAGACTCGCTATCATCACGACGGCGAGGGATCAATGCTCCAGCTCGAGGGTCCCGAGGGGGTCTATCTCGCGCTGGCCCTTTACGGGCTTCTATGATCTCTTCCTCCTCGTACACTGGACCATCGCGTTGGGAACGTCCACCTCGGTCTCTATCTCTATCTCTTCCGCCTTTATCGCGGCGACGATCATTTCCTCTCTCGTCATCATCATCGTAGTATGAAGGCATGGTGATGTTGTCGTGAGGCCTTCGGGTGAGGCTACAGAGCGGTTCGGCCGTACGCAGGTTTCTCTGAGATTTTCAGTGCAGCGAAGTGTGGAAGAGAAACCTTGACAGCTGGACCGCTGTGTAGGTTCGTTGTTTTGAAAAGTTGGGTCGTAAATTTGAGGGTATAAGTGTGATAGGAAGAGTCGGGTACAAGATTGGCGGGTTTAAAGAGTTGGGTACGACTTCGGGAAAATTCGAAGAGATCTTCGGCTGTGGCGGCGGTGGCGGTTGAGCGCTTTTCTTTCCATTGATTGGTGATAATTATATTCTGTCACACTGGCATCTAAAGATATCGTACAAAGTGCAAGACTCAAACACAAGTAGGGCGTTGGCTGGTTGTCGCCTGAGGAGGCTGGGATGATTCGTCGCTCAAGCTTGCCAGGGCATGCAGTCCTCGATAGCCAAGGCGAGTGACTGCCGCGTGATGAGTTCTGTGACTCTATGAAGGCGTAGCAAATCAGCCTCGCATAGTTTCTAGGTGCCTTTGTTGTTTTGGAGTGTGTGCGCCTTCACGGGGGTTGGATTTCGACGTTACTGTTATAGACATTGGGAGATGTGAAGTTGGTTATTGCGACAAAAGCTTGACCCAGGATCTGAAGTCTTGGCACTCGTGGGATTGCGGAAGGCGCTAACAACAAGGCTACGGCGATACCCGCCGAAAGCTTGAAAGTCGACGTGGTGACGATGACATGCTTCAATCTTCAGCACTCAAAATGTAGCTAGACAGTTCTTGAGCCTTGTACTGCGGTACAATGGCCTTCAATAACACCAACACAGACATTCTGCTGGTAATTTGATTCAGCCGTTTACCGCTGACCATTGGCTAACGACTAAACTAGGCTGGCGCGTTTGCAGCCTTCACCGTCGACCTTCTGATATACCCTCTAGACACCATTAAGACGCGCATGCAATCACCGGATTATAGAAAACTATACACAAAGACCTCGACGAAATCAGTTGATCGCGCCCTCTTCCGTGGTCTATATCAAGGCATTGGCAGCGTAATCCTTGCTACCATCCCATCTTGTCAGCACCACCCATACACCACGCATATCCTCGCTCATCTTTCCAAGCAGGAGCATTCTTCACCACGTACGAAGGCACGAAATCACTTCTCGGTCACACACCTCTACCAATCCCAATAACGCACTCGGCGGCCTCCTCAATTGCCGAGCTAGTATCATGTCTTATCCTTACCCCAGCCGAAGTCCTCAAGCAGAACGCGCAGATGGTTTCTCGTTCGCAACGCTCACCCACATCCAACAAGATCTTCGATGGTAACGCCACCATTCTCGCCCTCAAGAAATTCAATAGCCCAACCCAACTATGGAGAGGCTATACAGCGCTTGCTGGCCGCAACCTTCCGTTCACCGCGATGCAATTTCCCATGTTCGAACATCTTCGCACATCCATACATGCATATCGCAAGGATAAGGGGCTAGCAACAGGTACACTATGGGAGACAGCTACCGTAACCGCCATCTCGGCAGGCTCAGCAGGCGCCATAGCAGCAGTGATAACAACGCCAGTTGATGTCGTGAAGACGAGGATAATGCTAAGCGCTTCGGACAGTGTACAGCCGCGGGGTGAAGAGCAAAAGAAAATAGTGAAAGAGATAGAAGCGCAAGGCAAAGATGCGAAAGCGGAGGTTGAAAAAGCACAGCAAGCGGCCAGAGGCGGACGGGCTGGAGGCTTGGCTGTCGGGAAGGAGATTCTGAGGACAGAAGGCGTGAAAGGATTGTTCCGAGGGGGCGCATTGCGTGGGCTCTGGACGGCATTGGGAAGTGGATTGTATCTGGGAGTTTATGAGAGCGGGAGGAGGTATCTGGAGGGAAGGAGGACGGGTGCTTGGGAAGGCGTCCCTCTGTAAGCATGTATAGATCTTATCTTTGACCCCAACTATAGTCGTCTCGTCGTCCCTGCGACTTTTGGGGCATATGATAGCCACCTTTCCGAGGGTTGACAGAAGTTACAATTCGTCTACAATGCAACGAAAAGAGGCAATATAAAACAATATTGTACGCTCCGTCAGCACCAGCGGGAATTTTCTAATTTTCGCCAGATCGAAGGTATCCCTAAGTAAAACCACGAAGACAGCCACGGAAGACCACTACTGTAGGGCTCACTCTTTTCATGAATATCGCGCGTTGGACTCTCCTACCGCCTTCCGCATGTACGAAGCAGTTTTTTTGGCGCGCTCCGTGAGCCGCCCGCCCAAATGCGACACGTACTTTAAGGACAGCTGCGAGTCTCAATTCCTAAAATTGCATTGCAAAGGACGGTCGAGACTGTCTCGAGAATCCTGATCACCTAAGCGAGAGTCCGCTGCGGAACATGTGTTCCTGGAACCACGAGGCTGCACTTCTAGATGCTGGCGCGAACAGCCGAAATGCAGTCTTCCCGCAGCGCATCAATCATGTTTTGGAAGGCGTACATATGTGTTGCTATGTTTTCTATGACAATTCAGCGATTGGTCTCCCTTTTTTCTTTTGAGGAAGCAGCATCCATCTCAAAAAGCAGAATGATATCCACGATCCCTTTCCATTTCCTCTCATTACGCTACACGTTCGCTCTTCTTCCTCCCTCACCCAACTCAGTCATCAACCTTGCAGTCCCTCTTTCAATATCATCCAGTGCCATCACTCAATGCGACGTCTCTGCAAACCGGCTACCACGCGCCTGGCGGTGTTGCTGCAAATCCCAAATACGAAGGCGATCGCTTCGGCTTCAACATTAGCAGAATAAGTTGCAACGAAGCCTACACCCGTATCACTTGGCCCGCAATGACTGGAGAACTTCACATTTGGTGACAGTGCGCAAGGTACATAGGACGTCCAATTGCCATTCCGATCCCTGAGTGGTAAGTCATGCATTGATTTCCAGTACCTTCGACCCCAGATTCTGTTTGCTGAAAAACGCTTTTGGTGGACAACTAGTGGACGGAACATGCGCCATTGATATCGTCGTCAATGAAGGTGTTTCTGTTGATAGGGTCACTGTACAGGACATCAAAGATGCCATGGCTCAGGTTCTGGAAGTCTGTATTGCAAGTAGTTACCCCAACGCAGGAGGTTTCATGGGACTGCTCGGTATGTGCACACCTTGAAGTGGACTATGAAGTGAGACTTGTCGCTATCTTCAACTCTGGTGGACCGAATGGTCCTGATGCTGCAGATTGCCTCAAACGCTACGCCGTTATCGTATGGTGTGGCAAGTTGCGCACGTGGTCTATCACTGACTGGCCCATCATCTATCAGGCGAAACCCACGATCTCGCTGTGATTGTTTGACAATATACGCCAGACGTTGTATGCGCCCCCAGCATGCCTATTGCTCCTTCATCATGTAATTCTGTGATTTGAATATTACCTGTCACTATGGATCGCTTGAAATTCGGCACAAGGAACACTCCGGATGTGCAAGTCATACTACCGCAAAGATTTATCGCTGGTGAGTCACTATGTCTGCTCCCAAGACCGGAAATTTTGAAAGCAAGTATAGCAAAATCCGCTTGTCGATTTGGGTTTGGCCCATTCTATTTAGAAAAGACTATCCAAGATCATCAAAAGCGCACAATATGAGCGCACTACGCTGACTCTAGCACCATATGTGATAGCCTACACAAGATGTGAAGTACGGGCAGGTATTTTACAGGTTGGTGATGTGCAAGGCGATACGGCGCAGTTCTACGACATTTGGGCTGCGGCTAATGCGGTCAATATCATGTGTGTGCTTCGAGAATGGTATGGTGCTGCTCGCAATCTTGGTCAGTGAAAGCAATCAGATTGGAAGACATAAGCTCATTTATCAATGGGGATAAAGGTGACGATAGAAAACTGGTTGTCGCAGTCGGTATGAGACCGCCGCAACCAGGTTTACTTCTCAATTCGACTATCAGCGGATACGACATCAATTTGACGTTGAATGAGTGATTGGGGCTCCAACCTCTGAAAGGGCCTCATGCGAGGTAAAAGTAGCTGTTCTCTTGGATTGAACATCAAAGCTGTGTCCCTGTGGTTGCGTAAAGGTTTCTCAATCGTATATGCAGCTTCAATCTATCTCACATGTCCTCAAACCATATCAAAAGATATCTCAATGTTATCGGGTCCGTTGAGTTCTCCGAAATAGCCTGGCCGTAATGCTGCCTTCGGTGACTCGATCCCGTATTGACATCTTCATAGAATAAGATTCAGGAGGCTACTAGAGACTGCTAACCTTAGATGATAACCACCATGTGATGTTGGGCGATTCTGCGGAAAGAGCTCATGACCCGCTCTTCGGATAGATTTTATGCGCGTTATCGTATATCCACAATGTTACCTAGAGCTTCATTCACAAGGTAACGAGGAAGAGGATATCTATCTTATATAAGTTCCGCGAAGTTAGATTATTATTCTACGCCTAGGCTAGGTATTAAAATAAATAGCAGGCATGGTGTAGTCAATAATTGGCTATATCTTCGCAACGGCAGCTCAAATAAAGAAGTGACCAGCCGTAAACTTATAGCTCCTAACAAGATGAATAGCTTCTTTACCAAAGTATTTTACGGCAGAGTTGTTACTGGCAAAATAACCAAAAGACATACTTCGCGTCGACTAGGGGAAACTCATCCGGTGAACCCTCGCACGCTCCTAAGATAACATTCGAACCTCACTCCTACATCAAGCCGCCATGCATCCACCAAAGCGTCATGGGATTTTAGCCTCCTCGCACTGGGCAGGGCGAGCCTAGTATCGGAATTGCTAGGTAGACAGGGCGCCCGAATGCCCTGAAAATTTCTGTAGGTAATATGCTTCACGTCCAGACACCACTGCGACGCTCAACAGCACGGCATTGAACAATCTAGCTCCAAGGACCTATTATTCATTATACTCCTATTTCGATTGACATGAAAAACCCGCCATAATTTCGATGACGAGTATTACGAGAAGCGAAAGGCGAAGAGTGATAGCAAAAAAGATAAGATTGAGGACTCATATGTGGAGCGGGGGAGGAATGAAAGTGGTGAGGGTGAGCCAATGATGAAAGAATCAGCCATTGAGGCAAGAGACAAGGGGAGAGGCCCGCTAAAGAGTCCACAGACAAAGAAAAGGAAATCGTTCACGGCAGGCGAGCTTCTACGATATCGCGGGACGGGAGAAGGATGAGACTGCTCATTTAAATAAACACCTTAGGGAATGGCTTTTCCTTTTGGCGTACGGCAAGTGGTTGAAGATAGGTACTAAGGTATTGGTTAAGGGTATGAGAACAATATGGTAAAAAGAAGCTCAAGGGCTATCACAATTATAAGGAAAAGAGCATTGCCAAGATCACAGCCTTGCACTCTTCCCGGGCCTGATGACAGCAAATTTCCAATGTTTGTTTAGCTATTCCCAGCTGTGTCTATGATTGGCGAGACGTTGCGGATCTTCAACATCCCGGAAGGCTGACGCATTTGAAAGGATGTGGCGTAGGAAGGGCATAAGTAAATCCTTTTCAAGCGTCTTCCCCCCAGTGCCCCACGGAGGGCCACCTCTTATCCTTCCGTCGGAGCTGCTTAAAGATGACAACTTCGATTAAATCTGTCAACGTCGCATGTTGAAGAAACCAGTCGTCGTGATCTGTAGTCATCGTATTTGCCGTCGTTGCGCAGAATGGGGGCGAAGTGTAGGCTCTTTCGCCAGCCAGCCACCAATTGAACGTAGTTTTTCGACCCCACCACAATCTTCCTCTACGAATCCTAAGTAAGAAAGTCTGACAGGCTTGATGTTTGAGCACCCGTGACTTTGTGATGAGGAGACCTCGTAGCCGCTGTCCGTTTGTGGTAGCAAAGCCTGTTCTTGCAAGGCTGGGGTTTGGGGAAGGCTGAAAAGTGGTGGCATCAGACCTTGCATATGTAAGGCATATCATTTGCCCACGCCTTCCTCATCTGTCCCCAAATTTTTCGTACACATTTAATGTCGGAACGGAAATGTGTACAAATCCGTCTCATGATCCAGCAGATGACTCTATTCTCTGCATGTAATGAAAGCCTCCTTTGCAGGTCGTGCAAAATCAATTCAGGAACCCGTCATGTATTGGCATGGCCGAAGCTTTTAGCACTGCTCCGGACAAAGATGGCGTGACCCGATTGCCTGGATTTACCCTACGCGCATTCGATTTAATGAGTCTCCGAAGACTTTTCATTGTCAGTGTACTGGAACCATTCGTGCAATACTCTTGAGCACCTGCATGGCCATCACCAGGAGCCAATTACTTCCGTCCCTGTTACCAATGTCCCAACCGTTGGAGATTCCCGCTCCGCAAGCCTGCAACTCATATTCACTTCACGATGGGTCTCGTAGTCCCAGACCCTAGATGCGTCCATAATCTTGACATTTGCGATAGTACCTTTTGTCAGGGGAAAACTGCATCGAGTTAGACGTCTGATAGACTGAACTAGCTGCGAATTTCCGATTACAAATACTCGCATGTTCGTTCTCTATCCCTTATGATAGGCCTTCAATTGCGAAGTCACACGGTCCCAGAAGGGGTTCCGGCTGCTCCCAATCTCAAGTAAACGTTCGTACCTCCTCTGACCATATCCTCCACAAACCTTCCTTTTGCCATCTCTCTAAAGAACTCGTAGTTGATCACACCTGCTACCATCATGACCTCTATCTTTACAGCTTCGAATACAGAGACCGTCTTCATGGCTTCGAGATACGCCGACGAGAGGTAGCCTACCCGAGGTGTGAGGATGAGGCGAATTGACTCGCATCCCAATTTGATGTGGCATAGTTGTCTTGTAGTTCGAGAGAAATTCAGAGTAAAATTTGATTCTAAAAGCCAGCTCGAGACACCATGGGATTGAGTCGCCCAGTGGTGCTCACGTCAATCTGGACTACGGTACTCTGCAAATATGCTGCGGTTTTTGTACACAATAGGATTGGTAGTATCGTGGTTAATGGCTGATGAAAGGCTGGTGATCTGATGAAGTATCTGTTGAGTCTGACTGGGAACACGTTCTCGCGATAAAGGATAGGTAGTGCTTCCCCAGCAACTTGCTGAGATGTCCATAGTACGTTCGGCTGGGGAGTCGTCTCTCTTGCGACAGTTCCGACGTGGTTATTGCGGTGAGGGTAGGAACATATCTGTATAAACACCCTTCAAGTGATGAGAGTATACCATGTCATGTAGCTCCCGCGGAAGGTCGAAGAGACCATATCTTGGCCTCGAGTCCATGATATCTGGAGTGACCGTCGTGACAAATGAAGGGTCAGAAGATAGCCTTCACCAGAATGTAGGAATATTTGATGGGGGGAAAAGTTTGCGCATCGGATGGACGCGGAACGCCACATTTGGCGTGAAAGGTGTCTTCTCATGGCCTCTTGGCAAAAAAAATGTCCGATATTTAGATCGCAAGTTGTACCGAACACGGAAGTAGGAGTCTAGTGAGATCTCGTGTTCGACGATATCGTACCGACTTCATCCAGCAGCTGGCTGTGGTGACCCTTGACTCTTCAAACTCTGCACCGATGCCCACGCTTGCACAATGCCAGCAACAGACTGTATCACACCGAAGAAAACCGTCATAATGAAAACGAGAACGGCCACCCAGAACGTGAACCACTGCGTCTTCTTCCGATCATCCAACCACAGCTGCGAAAGATTCCTTGGCTCCGCATCATCGAACGTCCTTTTCAGCAGCACCAATCGGTCGCGCCAGTACACGAACTTATCGATCTGCCGTTGCGAGCTGTTGAGTCGATCGCAGAGCCCGGCGTGGGCGTCGATGTTGTGCTTCTTCCGCTGTTGGACGAACCATGGGTTGCGTTCTCCTAAGATGGGTGGTATGAGGAGTGAGATAGATCTTAGAGTTTCCTCGACAAGATCCTTCGGGAGGGGGCTCGTTTGGGAGGTCTTGTGGAGTGAGAGGATTGAGACCTGATGGAAGAGCATGAGTTTGGTATCGTCATCCTTGAGCAGGAGATGGTCAGCCAGGTTACTCGTCCAGATGACTTCGATGCCGCCAATTTGCTCCAGGTGGGCGGCTGTGAAGGATTGAGGCAATTTGACAAATTCCTCGGACTCGTAACGAGTAGAGAATTGCTGTTCAATAAGCGCATCAGGATGGCCCGGAATATCGAACGCCCTAGAGTCTTCCCAGAATATCGGCTCGTCGTACGAGATGTCCCCTGGGAACCTGCCAATGGACAGCATCGACCATAGCCCAGCAGCCAGGTCTAGTAAGGTCTCCGCGACATGTCTTTCCCGCAGCTCTCCTTCCCACATGAAAGCCTCATTCGTTGTAATCTCCTTCAGAAAACCTTCTCGACATTCGCGTGATTCCTTCATGTAGTTAATAACTTCTGTAAGCTGCCAATGACTGAAAGTTTCGATTTCTCTGTTTGCGTTGACTGCAAGCCTGCACAAGAGAGCATAGCGGGTAAAGAAAGACTCAAAGCCGTTGTCGGTAGGCTCAATTTCTAAAGGGTCCAGCTGAATATCAAAGATGCGATTCAAAAAGAAGCAGCGTAGAGAGGATAGCTGCATTGGTTGAGACAGTGTGTAGCTCTGTAATGCAGCCATTAGTCCTTGAATTCGAAAGTCTGTATACACTTTCTCGACGCTGGCCATGATGGATAGGGTCTTATGACATTGTATTCTACTGAGAATGCTGGCAAGCTTCTGTGAGATTCAGGCGAAATCCCAATAGTCATAGTCAACAGTATAATGTGAGAAAGCTGGATGAGCTCAGCGAGGAATGTGACGCTAGCGAAGACATTCCACAGTGCCTACAGCGCATCCCAAAGCATTTTGCCATGATCAACGCTTGCCATGATGGATTTCAATATCCAGCAATTACCACGGCTGTTCTTAAATACTGTGGCTATTGAGAAAGCTTGCAGGCTGTAGTTTGGCTGACTCCTCTAACCTTCTCAGCCCTACGATGTTGGTGCCAAGCTTCACGATTGGTCAATGCGGCGTAGCAGAGCACAGCCCGAATCCAGAATCCTTCGGAGGATTCCAACATCACGTCGACGTCGACTCATCGCTCCCCGTTCTTTTCCTCTGTACATACATCACAAGAACTGTAAACAATCCCCCCCTCACATCTGCTGAAAGTCCGTCATCATGAAGCTCGCCGCGTACCTCCTCCTCTCCGTCTCCGCCATTCCCCTCGCCATCTCAGCGAGTCCAGTCGGCGCACCCAACCAGCTCCAGGAAGTCCTCGGCACATCCCCAAAATATACCCCTCCCTCATCAGTAAATAGCTTCTCCACCTCCAGCGACCTCGAATCAAACTCCGACTCCTCCGCCAAATCTAAGAAATTTCTCTCCTCTCTCTCCAACTCTTTCAAGAAGCTCGCGCCAAACCCAGCTGCTGAATTCCGCTGCCACCGCTACCCTCAGACTAGCATGCTCAGCGAGTTGTCGGGCTATGTAACAGACTTGCTCAGGAGCTATCGCGAGACTAATATCTGTGGGAAGGGAGACCGTCCGTGTTTTGAGACCTGTTACGCGGGGTATGAGAGCACGGATGCGTCGCCGTCGATATACTTTCGGGAATTGAGTTCGAAGCAGATAAGCGTGGTGGAGAAGCTGTTAAAGAATCATGTCGTAGCGAAGTTCCCGAAAGTAAAGATTGTGACGACAAGCAATGCGCTTGCGATTGTGCTGGAAGAGAGGTCGGGGCTTATGCGGAGGAATACTGTGTGAGGAGTTGCTGGTGTGGATGACATCTTACTAGAGACTTGCTTTCTATTGTGGCGTCGGTTCTGGGCGTACTTGATGGGTTAGAAGCAATTTATGATTGAATGATCAGGTACGGAAATCGGATATGTGCAGCTTTGAACTCATATGTGAAGCAAGTGTCTCGTTGATGGATTGCTTCTGACCTTTAGGCCGGGGTCCAGGACTTGGCAGCCTGATTTAATGTTGGAAATGAAGCACTCCTGGATGAAGCTAACGTCATTGTTCTTGATATATGTTGAGCAACATTTCTATGTCAAAGTATTTTGTACCGTTTCCTGAACAGACGCTTTGGCTTCGAACCTTGCGTTCATGCCGATGATGCACCTCACAATGTCCCAATTTCCTTCATGACCCACCCAGTCGCACACCACGACACCCGTACTACCATCTCCAACTGGGCTTCCTTCCTGTCCTTCTGTGTTCGGTGCATGGTGCCTCGTACAAAGGTACTCGACGATCGCTGGATTCAACTTTGCGGCAATCTTGTCAGGCCAGCAACTTTGTTTCCAGAAATTGCTTGCGGTGAGAAAGTTGATAAAAATTGGCTGCTTGTCTCCTGAGCAAGCACAATTCGCTGCTCGCTCCAAATGCTCGATGGCATATTTGATCTTCTCTTCAATTTTCTCAGTCTCGGTTACCTCATAGAAGTCTTGAATGCATATGTCGCCGCTGGGGCAGAGAGCGTTCGGCGTATTGTCTGCCCACGCATCGGCATTGATGCACCATCCGGCACCACCCCATTCATTCTTCAACCCATCCTCGAGGGCAAAGCGGCGGATGAGGACTATCTTGCCTCTTGCCTCGCCCAGAGTGGGTATGCGTGGAGCAGTGAACCAATCATTGACATCTCCTGCATAGTGGTCTCGCAAGATACGACTAAGCTGGGCATCAGTCGCGTCTCCGGGTCCTTCTCGTTTCACAGACATGATTACGGTTTCACTAGGATTTTGCTTCAGAAAGAGTGACACTTCGTCGACCACGGCTCGAAAGTAGCGCTTCCCGGACAAAGATATTGGAAAGACACTATGCACTAGAACCAGACCATCTTTGCCAGGATCTAGGGGGCTTTCAGGCTGTACCCGGATATCTAGGAAGCGTACGCCTTGTTGTAATTGCTCACGGACTGGGGCTACCTGGCAGCGAACTGAAGGAAGAGCGCGGTGGTAGGTTGGCGAGTTGTGGGTCCCTGGGATTGAGATAGCAGAAATTTGAGTCTCGTTTTTCAGGTTCTTCATCCATGAGGTGGTCTGATCTCGGTAGAAGATGGCAAGGTGGTGATGCTCAGGGTGATAGACTGTGGTGAAATTGAAGTGGGGGTCCGTGGTCAGTGGCATTAGGATTTGAGAATTGCAGGTCGGTTTGAGTATATTCGTTTGATATAACTCTCCGCCAATTTCGAGGAAGACACTCAATGACTGGTGTGGTACATTTGCCACCTTGACGTTGGCTTTGCAAGCTTTGAATGGCTCAACTAGAACAGAGACATCTTCCAAACTAGCACGAGATGGCTTCGCATTTGCGGGCGTACTCCATAGACCAGTAATATTGGAGAACGATCCTCCGCCATTCAGTGTATGATGCAAATCATGTATCTCGTAATGTTTGACGTTGATCGGGGTGGAAGTCAGATTACGAACTGTCATTAGTGGAGTAGACATCTTGAAAAGTTCCTAGTATGGGCAGGCGCATTTGCAGACAAGGAACGCTCAAGAATTGGCTAAATGTATTCGCCGTTCCGTAGAATTTAAGAGATAATCCTAGACTTTAGGATAGTTCATTTGTAGAGACCGTAAGTTTCGGGTGAATAGTATATTGAAACAGCGTAAGGACTCTAGCATAATGTAGATTTGGAACCATGATGAAATGGATTGAGCGACAGAAGCACGTCATGGACAGAATACTTGTCAATAGGGCCCCAGATTAGGGAAACTCGCTCGCTTAGGTTGACAAGTTTTTTGTCCATGACGTGAGAAGGAGGTTTGCCTGTCAGTCTGGAGTGAACGCGCGGCAGTATTCAAAGTGCGCCTCGCACTTCCTTTTTCGAAGATAAAATTTCGGCCTCAATGACTCTACACCCAGAGGTCCTACAGCAATACACCCCGTGAGAGAAGTGTAAATTAGCTTCTTTTCTGAAACTTCGCCAGCGACTGCTCTGTCACTGTTATTGAGCTATCCACGCTATCTTGATTCCTGCGAGCTAACTAGCGCGGCTAGCCTTTCGATGTTCCCAGATTAGTTTAGCGTTCCTCCTCCCGCCGCTGCTAAGAGCTTGGCATCAAAGGGAACATTCCCGCACCAGTCTCTAGCTTCTCCGACTTCTGAACCACCACCAGCCTCGCAGAAGTATCGAATCCCACTCCCCTTAACGAACCTCTACCCTCCGTTGACTTACCACCATGTCCCGCGAAGCCTACGCCCCACCAACCCTCACAAGCCAAACCTCCAACTACGGCGCGGCCGCACCTATAGCGGAACCCATAACACGATACCAATGCGGTAACTGCACGATCAAGGTCGAGCTGAAGAAGGGCGACCCAATACGGTGCAAGGAATGTGGGCATCGAGTCCTTTACAAGGAACGGACAAAGAGGTATGTTGAGCTCTCCGGGTGATGAGGGGTTGTGGTGGTGGTGTGGTAGAAGAGGCTGACTTTGGGGGTGGTAGGATGGTACAGTTTGAGGCGCGGTGACGAGAGACGCGGCTCGGGGATCAGATGCTTCAAATACATGAAGATTTAGGGGCGACGGCGTGCGATGGATCATATGACGAGGTGCCTCATGGCAAAATTGGGTCGAAATTGACCTTGATATTGATGGGAGTCATGTGAGAAACGTGCTACTATGAAGGGTCCAGTTGCTCACATCAAAGAATATCGTTATGCAGAAGCATGCGTATCCGCAGCATGTGACAGCCAGTAGACACAGATGTTTGCCGACCTGCGAATAGTATCGTCACTGCTTTGTCATGATTTTCCAACGCTCTCCCTCCTACGATTGTTTGGATGGTCCCTTGCATATGATGACTTGAACAGTGTAATACTGAGTTCAACATGACTCTCTCCCAAGTATCGCTCCGGGTTTTCTTGGAAGATCGCTTTGTGACCTCCTCGCCTTCTCGTTGCCAAGGTCCTCATTCTCTGCTCGTAGGAAGACTCATATCGTATTATATCGATGGGACCGAGCCCGCCGGTTCGCTTGAAGTCTGCTCTTAGATCTGCTTGGATCTTAGACTCAACAAACAGGGCGTCTAGGCTTTTGTCGTTGGTGAAGAAAGGTTCCCTTTTTCGGTCATCATCTGTTGGTTTGAATTGGTGAAATGCCGTTGCAATGCGATTGATAGGTGGGCGCAGGCTTAAAGTAACCCGCAAAGTCTGAGTGAAGCAAGTACGCCTTGTTCATGACAGCATGATGAATTGAAATACTCAGCTTATTCGATCAAGCATCATGTAAATCCCATCGAGGTATTCTTCATAGTTCAAAGTCCGTTGGACCTTGTGAACATCTAGAGGCCTGGTCAGGTCAAATTCTATCACTTGCATGAAAGCGCCTCTCAGCAGCTAATTACGGTGTTCAAGTTGAGAGCAAGCTGTAGTTATTCTGAATTTGTAATCTAAACTTCTTGGCACCGATCAAGCAGGATGTCTGGTCGTGGAATGCGAGATGCGTTCATGCATCTTTAAGCTTCTTGTTTGGTGTCATAATTTCTAAACGTTTCTGGCCTCGCTGCTCTTTCTAGACTTCGCGTTCAATCGTTCGAGCAAACCTTCCTTCAGCGTCCCACTCGTCTTCTTCGCACTTTGCCAACAAGATGCATTTCCGCTTGGATCTAGACCTTCATGGCGTCTTTACTCTGGCAGATTCTCTCTGCTTTTCGGACGTTCAGTATATACTCGGTGTCTGCATCTTCCAATGCAAATAAAATTTCTCCTACAATAAGCGACATGCTCCAGGAGGCACAAATTTCATCGTGATATTGGCTCCATAAGGCCTCTGAGGCGTGGGACTAGGAAGATGTTCAAACCCCACCGGATGCCAGCGTGGGTGAAGAGTGAGGTGGAGTGTCCAAAGTCCATGATAGCTTCTGGTGAGACCGCCGCATCATCAACGACCAGGCTGAATATAAGCGAGACCGTAATGAATGTGCAATAGAATTCTTCACTTCTTCCCTTCTGCATGCTGTTCAAGCTCTCTGTGAACGCTTCAAAGTCGATTTTGGATTCAAAGTATGACCCGTTGGTATGCCATAGGATCGCGGTGGCTTCGCCTTAGCTGTCCTTCGTAGTTTGCAACTCGAAAGCATCATCTAATGGCTTGGTTGGCCGTTCATCCTCTACAAGTGGTTTGCTTTTCAAAACGTGGAACAACTTATACCCCGCCACGGCCACGGCTACAGACAGCAGTAGACATATATTGACGGATCTCCGCTCAAGCCGATCGCGAGCTCTCAGGACCTCAAGGACTGCCTGATTTTCATGCTCCTTGAGTAGCGGTTGAGACTTTCGGGCATCCTCAGCGAGTAGTTGCACCAATTTCTTCGAGTTTCTAAATTCTGGCGATTTCCTTTTGTCCGTTTCCAGAAAGGAGTCTTCTAGCATATCGGCATACAGTAATTGATTCAGTCGAGCCTCGTATTGTTCTTTCAACGCGAGATTCAATGTGAAGCGATTCGTGGCTTCTGCACAACCTTCTTGATACAATTTTGCACGGAATCCTCGTCCATCCCTCTCCATGCTTCGCTTCCATCGTTCAAAAGGAACCAATTGCCTACAAATACGGAAGGAATTGAAGCCACCACCTCGCTCGAAGTCTCGTTTGAGATCAGCTATTATTTTGAGCTCAATGAACAGAGCGTTTTTGCTCTTATCGTCGGTAAAGAAGGATTTATTCTTTCGAGGTCTCTTTGTTGACAGTGGACGCTGAAAAGCCCACGTAACAGGACTGGAAGACGATCGTAGCCTTAAAGCACCACCTGCAATGTGATTGAAACGGGGCCGCCTTGCTAGTAACATCATGATGACTTGGTGACTTGGTTCAGCCAAATAGATATCTGGAGATGGAGATGGATCAAATTCGTATTTCGGTTGTCTGCTTCGCTCTGGCCGCGACCGAAAGCTCCAATGTAGAACTGAGGGTTTGATACCATAGGTGTGACTGAAGATTTGTTTGTTTGAGGAATCATAGCTCATCGACGTGCAAGCGCGTCTCGGCAAGTCCCGAATCACATCACTGGAATTTGGGAAACATGAGCTAGCACATTTACATCAATACGGAGTACGGAGCCTCAGATTCTTGCACGATTCCGAAGCAGACAAGGAGGCTTACAGAGCTGCTGTAATCAGCTCCCATAGTCGAATCATATCCTCCCATCTTGCAATGCCTCCCCGCCTCCGCATCTGCGCCCAATGCCTCCGCACGCTCCACCACAAACCCTCCACGTACAAATCTCTCACCACCGCCGCAGCCATAACCCCCTCCGCACCCCTCCACCCACCACCCGCCTCCTCACCAATCCACCGCTACCCTTCCACCCAACCGCCCTCCCACAAGCCCCCGGAATACCGCAAATCGCAACTCCACCGGCAATACACCTCCCTCCTCCTCTCAACCCCCCTCATGCTCCTCTTCCAACACAACAACCTGCGCGCCACAGAATGGATGAGCATACGGCGAGAATTAGCTCTCGCCATTCGAAAGACCGACGCCGAGCTATCCACCGATCTAGCAGACCACGTGAAAGTCCAAGCGATTCAGACGGGGATATTCGAATCAGCGCTACTAGTAGCCGAGTATTATCATCCGTCGTCACCGCAGCAGGCTGGTTCAGGAATTGGAGGGGATCTAGTCCCGGGCCACTACCTCTCGCGCCAGGCACATGAGTCGGTGAAAGATAAGAAACTCACGCATCTCCTACGCCCGCTGCTGTCAGGGCCATTGGCAGTCGTTAGCTTTCCCGCCGTCTCGCCGCAACATATGCGCGCTGCGCTTTCTATTCTATCACCTAAAGCTCCGACCTTTTCCGCGCCAACACGGAGGGCGAACCCTGGGTATTACGATATCGGTGTGCAGGGAGGGTTGCAGAAATTGCTATTGCTAGGGGCGAGGGTCGAAGGGAGAGTGTTTGACGGGGAGGGAGTGAGGTGGATGGGAGGATTGCCTGGGATGGAGGGGCTGAGAGCACAGCTTGTGCAGATGCTGGGATCGGTTGGTGCTGGTGTGACTAGCACGTTGGAAAACCCTGGACGGAGCTTATGGTTCACGATGGAGGGGAGGAGGGGTATGTTGGAGGACGAGGGAAAGGAGAAGGAGGATGGACCCAAGGGTCAGGGCTCATGATGAGACTTATTGAGCATAGATGGGATGCACAGCACGCACAGGTGGCTAAACATTGTATAGAGAATTTTACAGGGAGCTCAAGATAATATGGTAATGTCTGGTATTTGCATCGATCTTTGTATTATGGTGATATGCACCCTCTGTAGATGCAGGCAGTCGATCGAGTATGTACAGGAACACTGTCAAAGTGATAAGCAGAATGGTCCAGTGCATTGGTGAGGATCACCGTATATCCTCCATTTGCAAGCAGCATCTCGATAATCGTAATGCAACGCATCCTCAATGCTGCCTCCATCTCTATATCTGTGGAGAAGAATCATCCCTTTGATATCAATGTAAGACAACAACGCCATGCCTTCCATCGTAACGGAAGGGAAACAATGCACTCGTTCAACACCGCCATAGATCAACAATGGGGGTAGACCAACAATGGGGGTATCTCTGTTCGACCATAAAACATATTCCTCCTATATGTACGGAAAATCATACAGATCACTTCTCAACGCCTTGCACATGTCAGTTTCTTCAATTGCACAGTAAGCCATTCATGCCTTTTGGTGTGGTACTGGGTGAGACGACTTCTTCACTCATGCGTTTGAGTCTGTCCGGGTCTGGAATCTCCACTTTCAACGGAATTTCAACTTTCTCGAGTTTTGCACCGATAGAATCGGCCTTGGTGGGATTCAGTGGACCATTGTTCTTCAGTGAGTTGGGTGAAATTGGGCCCATTGGAACTGACTGCTGCTTTTCCTCCTCCTCGACGCTGGCTAGAAGTCTTTTCGCCCTTTCCATATTCGTTGGGGACGGCCGATTCTTCACGATTGCCGGAGGTGTAGCAGACTTGTTCTTCTTTGGGGTAGATGGAGGGATCTGGACTTTGGCGACCTTGAACGTGTCTTTGATGCTCGGGTTGCTGGTTGGTTTCCTTGAAGCTGCAACCTTGTTGAACTGGGATTTCGATGAGGCCTTCGATATTGTCTTCTTTGTGACGCCGTTCTTCGAATTGACTTTAGGTAAGGGGCACTTCTTACCATCTTTGAGATCAAGAGGAGGAAATTGGAATGCTTTAGGAAGCTTCGCTGTTTTGACCCTAGGACTGTCCGCCGGAGTCATCATAGCTGGAGTGCCGCTCTTCTTCGGTGTAACGCTGATCATGGGCGTTGAGCTCTTCTTCTTCTGTGGTTTGACGAGCACCTTGATATCGCCATCATTCTTCTTTGCCAGCTCCGCTTCAGATTCTGTGCAGTCCTTGTAGTCATTGCCTTCATCGTTCCATCGTCGCATGTTCGCGCATTGGGCGACCGCGTCGCAATCCCCAGCAACAATCAGGTCCCAGCAATCCTCGTACTCCTTAGCAATGGGGGGAGGGTTGCGGTTGATCCAGATTGCGTCTCCATACTTCCTTCCTCTCACTACTTTGCACATCTCTCGGACCATCCTTTTAACACCCGGGATTTCCAAGCTTGTCCCCACCACAATGACTGCATCAGGTCGAGCACGGAGGTCGGCCTGTGACGCTGCACCAATCGCGTCCTCATCGGGATTATGCTCGTTGTAGAGAACCATCCTCGGTCGAAGTTTCCCGATGCCGTGACTTCGCTTTCCGGCTTGCTCTGTACGTACCTCGTCATGCGCCTTGCAAACCTCGCATGATGGTGGTGAAGGGCCGTTGAACAATGTAGCATCGAATGGTTTGAGGATGTTGCATTTGGTGCATACCATGTTCTCCAAGCTCCCATGTAGCTGTATGGTCTGGGGCCATGGGCCTCTGCTTGCTAGCGGCACCTTTGTCGCAAGAGGAGGAAGCGAGGTATCAAGGCCATCAACGTTCTGAGTGTACAAGCGCATAAGCCGCCCCTCGCTCGCCAGGGTGGCCAACATCTCGTGAAACGCAGTAGGCTTTGCGTCTTTGGTCATCGTCGACATATCGCGCACCATATCATGGAAGGCAGATGTAGAGTCGTCGGTTTGGTACACTGAAGCATCGAAGAGATGCTTGCCAGACGCTTTGAGCTTATTCTCGCTTCTGAGGGTAGCGAATAGGCCATTGGAGGAGCGAAAGTCAGGAACTGCGCACGCATTAGCAACCTCGTTGTGAGACGCATGTTTGTTGACAACACTCACTTCCCGCAGATGTAGAAATCCCAGCCCCAGCGATCACCACTATCTTCCGCCTTTTGCGCAGATTCTTGAGCAGTAAATCCAATTGCGCCGTCTGATCGATCCCCGCTGTAGATGAGCTTAAGTCTAGATGTACTGTTGTCCTTGGCTTCGCCTCCAAGCTTTTTCTCTTCTTCGCTGGTGGTGCGTCGTCGGATTCTCGAGGACGCTTGCGGGATCCTTGCTGACCGCTTTGAGCGCTTCTGGGACGTTCCTGGGATGATTGCGGTGATGGATATCCGAAGCCAGGAGAAGGCGACCGAGACCTCACAGAGCTCAGCTCGGAAGATAGGTCGGTCAAGCCACTGGTGTCGCTGTCGCTGTCCATCGTTGGCAGTTGTAAGTCGTTGTTGCCATATAAGATCAGGGATTTTGTGCAGATAACATGTTGAGGGAGGTTGAGAAGAGATATAGAAAGGCGACGAAGAAACGAGAAGTAGATGGTGTGAATGTCGGAGTCGTGGGATGCCACTTATTGTTCGGGTGACAATGGGCAGGGTCAAATGGGTTCCACAATTGGCTCAATTGCGCTTATCTTAGCCGCAAACCCCTCTGCCAAGACCTCTATTGTTTACTTATTGTTTACCTCGACCCTGCACGATCATTATCATCAAGCCTTCCTTGTCAGGTTTTTGCTTCGAGGACAGTATATTGATGGAGTTCCCGGCTCTTACTTGGTGGTCTGATTTCATAATTTCAGCTCGGTCATCAGCTCATGATAGTGAAAATTTAAGCGGCCAGATCTCTTATTGACAGCGTAGACCTCGGCAGGCGCAGTCAAAAAGGAGTCAATAAGGCTGTGAAGAGTGTGAATCCCGCGAACTGAATTGTAGCATTTTCCGTTTATTGCGGCTCTGAGTATGATAGCATTGATGAAAGGAAGTCAATAGAAATACTGGCAATGGGCGAAGGCAAGTCTCGTCGGCGCAGAGTGTAACTCTGGCTAGGCAGTCGGACTTCTCTTGAATATTACAAAACATCGCTCTCCTTGATTAAATCAAATGCCGTACATTATGGACCAGGATCTTGAAGATCTCTTTGGAGAGGGTCCTCCCCTACAGCTCCAGGAGCCCATTCCCACAGGCCTTCCCCAGCGTGTGGACGAGCTGTCTGTCAGTGGGTGTCGTCAGTACGTCAGCAATTTCCATTCGGACGAGAGATTTCTAAGTATTCGCCAGAAAGCTAATTTGGTCCAACAATGGCTGCATTGCGTATATCACTGCAGATGGCCGCCATGTGATCCTGCTTCATCTACTGTGTGATCATCGGGACGGGCAATGGATGATGAGTAAAGAAAATCGACTCGAAGATGTTTCCAAAATCCACAATAGACAAGAATTGGTCCACTTGTCCTGGAGCCACGCAGGAACAGAATTAGCTATCGTGGATATCTGCGGACGGATATCCATCTACACGGTAATGATGATGCCTCCAATCAACCGGCTCGGTGCTATAAGACGTTGCGTTGTTGATCCAGAAGACCATCTTAGTGCTGTGGTTGGTATGATGTGGTTATACAATGACAAAATAGTAGGTGCAATGAGAACACGCTTTGGATGTTGACACAGTGATTGACAGCATTGCAGTACACTTTTCACAAGCCTATGCGCAAGAATGATAGTCGCTGGAAAGTTTCCTGTTATCGACACAGATATCTTGGCCCACGTAGCCCTCATCAAAGCAAGCCCGTATTATTAGCCGTGACAAGAAGTGGAATGGTCAGAGTCGTGTTCCAATGTCCAGACGGCAAATATCAAGACTTCAAGGCCGAGTCAGAGAACATCTCCAGCCCCTCAGAATTGCTCACGCACGCTGCTATGTGTGTGGAGAAGATTGTACTTGCAGAACCACCAAGTTCAGAGAAAGGTAACCAACTTCTTTCTAAGCATTTGAAGAGATTCTAATTCATGGCCTTTAGAAAGCCCATTACTTCTTGCAACCTATAACAGCGACAGGGAACTTCGGGTATATCGAGTCACCATCGACTTTGCGAACATGAGAGTCAATCTCCAGCACCTCAAGGTCTTGAAACATTGTTCACCACTCGACAAGTACTCTGAAGCAGAATCAATTAATCAGGGCGTTCACCCACCATCTGCTCAAATATCACATCTAGAGTTCATACCACCATACCCAATACTCAACTCTAGAGAGTACACGCCGCCATTTGTACTTGCTACATTCTTGTACATTTCAGATGAGCTCCAAGATGCGACAGCGTCGCCTGTACAATTGACTGTACTTTCTAAATGGGAATTACAGACGACTTCGCCTAAGCTGCATGCAAGCTTTGAGTTCTTGTCCTCGTCCTCGAAGAAGATCAATTCTTCCTCCGCCGCAGATCTTCCAGTAAGTCTTCTCGCCGCTATCTTGATAGCTAGTGATTTGTGACTGATTACACAAGGCTGGACATCTTTTGAAAAGATCGAGCGATGTTCTCGTTTCAAAGACACTGCTGTCTATTCAGCAGACTAACATGAGCACTATCTTAGCTTTGATGTACAGTGATGGGAACATCGAATATCGTGATAGGACAAGCCTGGATGTGCTTCCCCAGGACCACCAAGGATTCTTGAATCTCGGACAAATTGGCTTTCATCCTTTGAGGAGACCCTGTGAGCGAGCCCCACACGGGCATAAGCTGTTGCTTCCTAACGTGATACTGATTGCTGACGCGATGAAGGTTTGCACGTCGCAATTTCACCAAATACTTGCAGTACTATATCGCTAGATGAGCAGCACATACCAACGCTGGGTCTCTTTCAATCGGAGCACACCACCTCAGAGGGGATGATCGATGACTGTTAGTGGTTTATCCTGCCCTTAGCGAAATCTGGAGTACTAAACAATGGTCAGCTATTCTCGAAATCGTAAACCAGGCTTTCGTCATGCAATACACAGAGACCCTTTTGAATGGCATGAGCCACGTCGACGATCTCCTGGCAACCATGCAAGCTTTCTCAGCTCAGCTTATGAGCGGCCAGGTGCCCCTGGATCCATTCTCAGCACTAGTGGATCCTGAGCAATTCAGTACTCGGTTTTTGAGCGAGTCATACCTTGTGCTAGGCTTCCCTATCGATTATGCGATTGAGGCACAGACTAGCCAGGCAGTCCAGAACAGTGCAATCTGGCGCTTCATAAGCACCCAAGCGGCGCTTGGTTATGCTGGAAATGAAAAGCCGACTACAATCTCGGCGATGGTGGCTCGAACAATGTTGAATACTAGATATGTCGCGATGGCGTTCGGTAATGCGCTTGGAAAGCCCAACGATAATAGGCTCAAGACTCCAGGTATGTCGAAATTCTCACAAAGGATCACAAGAGCTTGGCTGTCAAACACTGACATCAGACCAGAAACGATTGATTTCATGATACCGATGGCATCATGGTCGATATCCCTCATTAGCTTCGTAGTCGACGAGCTCATCATCCTATCCGACCAACTCTGCGAGCACGACACCTTAACAGATCCCGAAATTCCTCACTTCCTCTACCAAACAAGTGGGTACAATCCCCTCCTCTCTTATATAGACCTCTGACGAACTCATGTCTTAGCACGAGCATCCACAACCCCTGCCCTCTCCCTCCTCCTCATCTCCTCCTCCCGTGCCTTCCTCAAATTCATCTGTACCGCCATCCGCGGCCCCATCAGTATAGCCATAAAGTCAAACCGCAGCATCGGCGCCCTCGCTCTCTTCTACCGCGAAATAGAAGCTGTACTACAGAAATCGCCCGTCACGGTGGAGCGGTTCGAAGCTCTCCTCTCCCAGATCGACAATGGTATACGGTCTGCCTACCAAGCTGCTGATTTGGGGAATGAGGAGAGGAACGGATTAGAGAAGGATATGCTGATCCAAGGCTCCATCCCCAACATCCTTGCCCCAGTCGTCAAAGATTTCCTAACCACCGACATCGACTCCCTCAAATCCGACATCAACGTCGCAGAACTCTACTTCACAGACATCAGTGTTCTTGGTCTCACTGCCGACGAACACGGTAAAAGATGGCGACGGCAGCATCCGATGGATGCGATGCGAAAGCAGGAATTGAGGAAAAGGGGCGAGGGAGGTCTGCCTATCAAAAGGTGCACTAAGTGTGGAAATGTGACGGAGGATGTGCAGTTGACGAGGCAGAGTAATATGGCTCTGTTGGGATTGCAGAGGCATTGTCTTTGCGGGAGTTGGTGGATGGTGCTTGATGAGGAGGAGCAGGTCTTGGGTGGGGAGTGAGGCTGGGATGGTGGTGAGTGCTGGTGGATTTTGGCGGGTGGATTTGGGAAGTTTGATTTTCTTAAGGTTTAATTGAGAATATGCAGGTGGATAGCTTTGATGGTTTCCATTTTGGATTAGAATGGTTTTCAGGTGCATGAATGTTGCTTTGAAAAAATTTGATGCTTCTCAAGCTAGGAAAATGCCATATTTGGAGGACATGACAGCAACACTATTGACAGTTTAATAGATGCAAGAGCAGGGATATTCCATTTCCCAGTTGGTGTCTTGTCACCCATGCAATAAATCCACATTGTCCTGTCCTCAAGTAAGCTCTCTGTAAGCTTGGATATGAATGCAGTACGGCCCTGAACTTGGCTCAAATCAACACCAATCTTACACCTGTCGTGCCTCGGATTCTACGCGAACATATGCACGTAGGGACATTGATAACATCCCCTCAATCATCAAAACTATACCTCAACCACTCCCCGACAGCCCTCAAACTCTCCCACCTAACCCCCTCATCCTTATCCGTCATCAACTCCATAACCCTCCCCTTCACCCCCAACTTCTGCAGCACGCCCCTCTTCTCTGGCGCCTCCTTGACCAGCCATCCCACATCATTACACGCAATAGCAAGCACCTCCTTCTCATCATCCCACTCCTTCCCCATAATCTCCTGCAACTTCTTTGGCAGCGCATTTCCATCATCGTCAAGGATCTTGCGCGCGTTTTCCCGCCAGAATGTAGCGTCTTTATGGGGAGGCGACCAGCGCAGTCTGCCCGATTGGATTTCGGTGGCATATTCGTCGAAGGTGGTTTGGGAGCTGGTGTAGTCGTCTAGAATTTCTGTGAGGGCCTTGAGGTCGTCGAGGAGGTCGGAGTCGGTTAGGTGGCGGCCTTTGAGGTTGGAGAGGAGGGCGGGGAGGCGGGCGGCTGCTGCTGTTGGAAGGAGGGTGGATTTGTTCGATGGGGCGGAGAGAAGGTTGAGGAGGGTGGAGAGGAGGAGGCGGGTGGTTTTCTCTTTTGGGGAGAGGCGGAGGAGTTGGGCGTAGAGGGGGACAATTTCTTGTTCTTTTTCGAGACCTTTGCCAACGAGGGAGGCTTCAAAGGAGAGCTGCCAAATTGTGAGGAGAACGTGGTAGAGGAGTTGGAGGCCGATGCCGAGACCGGCGTCTGTGGCTGTGCGAATACTGCTGCCGCCGTTGTAGAGGGTCGAGTCGCTGTCTCTCGGTACCCCAACTGCGGAGCGGAGGATTTCGATGAGCGGCTGTATAGTCTCCTCGCGCTGGTTCCAGAACACTTCACGGGCCTTCTTCGATCGCAGCAACGAGGAGTATTCTTGTACGGCTATGTCTTGTAGACCGCTGTCATGGCTTTTAGTAAGGGTGGAAAGGTAGGCGTAGAGCTTCGTGAGTGCTTCATCGGTCTTTGCATTTGACTTGGGTGATTGCGTCTGAGCAGTTGAGAGGAGTGAGGTAAGGACTGATGAAGCGAGCAGGGGAATTGGGTCTTCAGGGTTCGTTGAGTGGGATAGGTAGGGCACTAATGGCTTGTATGGTTCTGGATGTTCTAGTAGCTTTGGTGCCAATGCGGGAGCATCTATGCGCACCCCGTCAGCTTTGGTAGCTCCTGTGCTAGGGCACAAGTAATACCATTGATCAGATCCCCTGTGAGCACCAGCATATATTGAATGACATCTGTTCGTTTTGAGGCGGACTCAAGAACGCTTGTGCCTCTGCTTCCACCTAGTATGAGGCTTTGATATGCTTCAAGGTCTCCTTCGACGGTCTGCCGTCTCTGATCTTTCCGTACTTTGTCCACGGATTTGATTGTCTTGAGATCATTCTCCGTTATGGTGCCTGCTCGAACTGCGCCCTCCCATGGTATCGGCCTTGCTCGGATGTTGTTCTCTAATGAACTCAGGTAGGTAGGAGGATCGAGTGACATGGTTCCAATTGACAAGCTTGGGGGAGCTCGAATATAAGAGAAGTATACAAGATTGGTGGTTTATTTCTGCAATAGTGAAGTCATTCCGTTCCCTGCAAGCTTAGGGCTCAGCTATCCGGCACCGCTTGCCTCTTTCGTTGCTGGCATTTCTAGATCGTCAACATGTCAATTTCAGGGTCGATGTACCTTTATGTTCTCAGGAGGATGATGCCACGAATGGTATTAGATTAGAGCTGCGTTTCGTATGAGACGTTCGATCAATCAGCTTCTCCAAAAGCCACATCGTCGGAATGACGAGTCTCAAGCGGTCAACAGCTGATCCATATTCCTCAAATATCTCAAGCAAAGTCTTCGTGAGGTCTACAAAAAGCGGTAAAGTCCAGAAGATAGTCAGAGAACTCTATCTCAGGCAAGACATCCCATGTTCATCACAACTATGCGCGGCTTGCTTGGCAAGCGCCCCAGCAAATGCGAATGGAGTGGGTACGTCAACCTCACGGTACGAAGGAAGACGATGAGAAACTCTCTGCTAATGCTGGAAAGTCGCCCCTTTCATTCTATCCGAGAAGCCAGCTGGGACGAAGAGCTTTCCTGTGGGCCACTACCTCGTGCCCGATACTAACGCATTCCTCAATGGCATGGATCTTTTCGAGCAAAATTCCGGTTTTTACGATGTCATCGTTCTCCAGACCGTTCTCGAGGAGCTCAGGAATCGATCTTTACCATTGTACAACCGAGTAATAGGCCTGACCAAAAGTGAGGATAAGCATTTCTACGTTTTCTTTAACGACTTCCGCCTTGAAACCTACGTTGTTAGGAAGCAAGGCGAGACTATTAATGACCGCAATGATCGAGCAGTCAGGCGAGCAGTCGGTTGGTATAGTGAACATCTCCAACAGGCTATTAAGAGCAGCAAGAGATCGAAGCAAGCCCCCACGATCGTCATGCTCAGTGATGACAAGGAGAACCTTCGAAAGGCAAAGGCGGAGAAGCTCAGCGCATATTCTTTGTCCGACTACGTATCGGGGCTCGAAGACGCTGACCGACTTCTTGACCAGATCACTGCTTCTCGACAAGGAACAGAATCAGCAAGTACTCCTGCTAAACAAATCTATCCGGACTACTTCTCGCTGTCAAAAATGATGACTGGTATCCGTGCTGGCACTCTTCATCAAGGCATCTTCAACGTCTCCATGTACAACTATCTTGAAGGCTCTGTGCACGTTCCCGCGTTCGACAAGTCCCTACTTATCCTAGGTCGAGAGAACAGTAACCGTGCTGTCTCGGGTGATGTTGTCGTAATTGAAGTCTTGCCAAAATCTCAGTGGAAAGCCCCGTCAACCAAGATCATTGAAGAAGAAACACTAAATAAGAACGAGAACGCAGAGACCGAGGAAGGGGATGGAGAGGCTGTCGTGACTGAACAAGAACGTCGCGCCCTGCAGGAAGAAGTCAAGAAGACTCAGGGCAAGAGCATTGAAGGACGGCCTCAGCCTACTGCTAGGATAGTCGGTGTGATCAAGCGGAATTGGCGCCAGTACGTCGGGCATGTGGACAGCAGCTCAAGCTCGGCAGCAAACCAGGGACGAAAGCAGCAGACTGTGTTTTTGATACCAATGGACAAGCGGATACCGAAGATACGCTTGCGGACTCGTCAGACCGACGAATTGCTGGGTAGGCGGATTCTGGTCACGATCGATTCCTGGGATCAGGAGTCGAGGTACCCGGTTGGGCACTTTGTGAGATCGTTGGGTGATCTTGAAACCAAAGGTGCGGAAACAGAAGCGTTGCTGCTCGAATATGATGTGCAGTACCGGCCGTTTCCTAAAGGCGTCCTGGACTGTCTCCCTGCAGAAGGTCACGACTGGAAGGTTCCTGCGAGCACTAGTGATCCAGGCTGGAAAGGCAGGAGAGACTTACGAGACTTATTAGTCTGCAGCATTGATCCGGTAGGCTGCCAAGATATCGATGATGCTCTTCACGTTCGCCCGTTACCGAATGGTAATTTCGAGGTCGGAGTACACATTGCAGATGTCTCGCATTTCGTCAAGCCAAATAACGCCATGGATGCAGAAGCTAGCATACGAGGCACGACAGTGTACTTGGTCGACAAGCGGATTGACATGCTGCCAATGCTCTTAGGAACAGACTTGTGCTCTCTGAAACCATACGTCGAGCGCTATGCCTTCTCAACTATCTGGGAAATTACCAAGGATGCGGAGATAGTCAATTCCTCGTTCACCAAGTCAGTCATCAGATCGCGAGAAGCGTTCAGCTACGAACAAGCCCAGCTTCGCATAGACGACGAGGCCCAAAAAGACGACCTCACCCAAGGAATGCGTACACTACTCATGCTCTCGAAATTATTCCGACAAAAGCGCATGGACGCTGGAGCCTTGAACCTCGCTAGCCCCGAAGTGCGTGTGCAAACAGAATCCGAGACCTCAGACCCAGTCGACGTGAAGACCAAAGAGCTCCTCGACACCAACTCCCTCGTTGAAGAATTCATGCTTCTTGCAAACATCAGCGTTGCGGGCAAGATATACCATGCTTTCCCACAAACAGCGCTGCTCCGGCGACACGCAGCGCCTCCTGAGAGCAATTTCGAAGAGCTTTCCAACCAGTTGAAAGTCAAGCGTGGGTTCATCCTCCGCACCCAAAGCTCCAAAGCAGTCGCGGACTCCCTAGACACTTGCGTGGACCCGAAAGAACCTTTCTTCAACACACTTGTTCGCATCATGGCGACGCGATGCATGATGTCTGCAGAGTACTTCTGCTCTGGCACGCAATCGTACCCTGTATTTCGCCACTACGGTTTGGCTAGTGAGATATACACCCATTTCACGAGTCCGATTAGACGATACGCGGATCTCGTAGCGCACAGACAACTCGCTGCCGCGATCGAGTATGAGCAGCTAGACCTCAGCCTACACAGCAAACCAAAACTCGAAGGAGTCTGCAAAAACATCAACGTTCGCCACCGCAACGCGCAAATGGCCGGCAGGGCGAGCATAGAATACTACGTCGGACAAGCTCTCAAAGGGCGAGTGGTAAACGAGGAAGGCTTTGTGATGAAAGTCTTTTCCAATGGGTTCGTGGTATTTGTACCAAGATTCGGCATTGAAGGATTGATACGATTGAGAGATTTGGGCACGCCGGAGCCGGAGGGCGTGTTTGATGCGGAGGAGTATGTATTGAGAGTGAGTGGGAGCGTGGACTTGGAGGTGGGGTTGTTCCAGAAGGTGGTGGTTAGGATTAGTGATGTTAAGGAGGAGAGCACGGGAAAGAGGAAGATTAGGCTTGAGTTGGTAAGGAAGTGAGAGGGTGTACTCATGGGAATAGTATGCTCTTAGAGGATAAATCCTTGGCAGTCGTCGCCGCCGCGAGCTTCTAGCATCGATTGAATAACAAATATTGAATAACAAATTCCAGCGTTCGCGTGAGCGCGATAACGCAAGTAGAAGCGGGCATTTACCATTTGCCCATTCTCCCTAGCACTCTTTATGCTCGTAAGACCTCAACGAGGTTCATAAGATACATGGCGCTTAGTGCATCTCTATCTACCACTTTCCAGCACTACGTGACCCAGAAACGCCATACTTATACGTAGCTCGAAGATGTCCGAATTTGCTCGGTCTGAGGGCAAAACACTCACGGCTATTGATCCCAGCTCGCACGCTCGCCTCTATAGTGGACCTTAACCTTCACAAATTTGCGTGGAGACTTGTCCGAGACTGTGGCAGTACATGCTTGACATTGCCATTGTCGGCGGGTTAATGATCCAATGCACGAGGACTACGCACAGACATCCGACATAGTTGATGCAATCAGCACTCTATTTTCAGATATGGCGTCCACTGTCCAATCACTGCCTCGTGGGTGAAGCCATATGCAAGTAAGGTAGTCAGGCGTTGTGCAGGCAAGTAGTTCTAAGCGTTTAACGCCTGAAGATGGTATCCAATTACCGTTCGTTATGGAGAATCACCAGCAATGGCAGAGGTAAGTCTGTGCGTGCCCAACCCTATGATAGCAAAGCACTAACATGAATTTGCTACGTGGTATCAATTTCAACAATTGTTGTTATTCTTGTCAGTTCAGAGCTGCGCCTTGAAACCATAAAGTGAATGATTTCCTTCTACTCCTTTCCTGCCCAACCCTGCCGAAGGTTTTGACCCGAAGATATCCGCCCGGCAGTACCTGCAGCCCAACACGCGATCGTCAGTTTCAGGTCGAAAAGCAGAGGGGGGAATAAGCGCAATGCAACCACGGCAGAAAAATTCGATGATGAGGGGAAAATTCCTGCATTTCCAGCTTCACATCGACTATATGTATGCCTGAGTCGAAGGGGTCGTAACCGTACATTTGGCTGGCCGCGAACACTTTTCTTACTTGAAAGCCGAACCTTGCCCAAACGGGCCGATCTCAGATCTGTTTGCAATTGGACAGCTCGAATCACTGGGAGGGTGATCGACATCGCTGCAATTTGGCTTCAAACGGCTTGGACTGAGAGCCTCCTTTTCTCTTATCGACGACTGGTAGAGCGAGCGTATTTGAAGAATTGCGCAAGATTTGCTCGATTACTTCTTCGTTGGGGGGTCTGGAATCAAAGACCGTCGCGCTAAGGGGGCTTGTTCCACTTGGACAATGGACCCTATTCCATGAGGAATGAGCCATGATGGACCGCGGGCGTCCCACACGCCTCGACACCTCCTCCCCCCGAACTTCTACCACTCCATCCCCAGCAAAACGCCCACAGGTCGCTGTACCTAAAGCTGAGCCTGTACGACGGAAGCCTGTCCCTTCGTCTGCTTCTACAGCCTCTCCCGCCATAAGTCAACGAGTACCACCCCTTTCGTTGGGAGGTATCGTGGTGCCTGTCGGAGAAGACGAACACATCGACTACAACCCCAGCCGACAGTCCTTTCTAGCAGACCCACCTCCACTGGACCGTCCCCTCGCCAGCTCTCCTACACTCGTTGCTCGGGATCTGGATCAGTGCGTTCCACCCCCATTCGCGGACCCAACAATGCTGACCGTCCTTGCTTTAGATATCCCCGTGGCCAATCTCCTCGCGTTCAACAAACCCCCAACGGATACTTCCCTCCTCTCGATACGGCCAACCCAAACTCCTCATCTCGATCTCATCGGTTACGGCAGGCAAGCGAATCAAGACTCCATGACACCGTCAAGGCACAGCGGGTACCGAATAACGAGGGATTGCAGCGGACAATGTCATTGCATCCCACGGGACGGTCGCAGAATAATGGTCGAACAAATTTAGACCTGTCGGATCCCACGATAATAACGAAGACCCCGAGGTCCCCCGGGCCTAATAAACTCACTTCCTTCTTCGGATGGAAGACCTCGTCCCCTATCGCCGAAGTCTCGCCAACTTCCTATTCCGACAGAAGCCATTCCCCACAACCTTCGCCGCTGTCGCCATCGCCTCAAAGTTACACTTCGTCATCCAAGTCGATACCACGAGCGATCGATACGTCCAAGGCCAATGCCACAAAGGAGACCACATATCTACCTGGAACGGGATTCCCTTTACCGCCAGGCTCAAGTCTCACATCTTTGTCCAATGATGTCGAGGACGAGCTACGCGAGGTCAGCACAGAACTAGCAGGATCCATCCGGAGGGAATTAGAACTGGAAGATTTGGTAGACCGCCTGCAGCTAGAAGCTTCGCAAGGGCCAGAACTAGGGCGGCGGACCAGTGACTACTTTTCCGACTCCGGTAGTGGCTCGTACAGATACCATGGAAGTGATGCTGGTACGAGCAAGGCAGATGATCTGGCCAAGCAGAAGCGGATCTCTGAGCAAGAGAAGGCTCAGTTCAAGCTTAGTTTGACCCAGAAATTACAAGATGAACGAGGTCAACGGAAATTGCTGGAGGCTCATATCCAACAGCTTGAGGACCAGATGCAGCATGTAAGCCAATGTCCCGCTTCATGTTGCTGATTCACCTGACCAACGGCTTTGCAGGTTGACAAAGAACGTGCAACATCATCCAGTGCAGCTGGCCGCGTCCAGGAACTCGAGAGCGCCCTGGAAGACCATCGACGAAAGCTGCAGGAGGAGCGACAAGTCAAAGAAAACTTCGAGGACTTGCTCACTGCTCTAAAGGGCGAGATCGCGCAGCACCGCGATGAACGAGATAACCTTCGCGATGAACAAGTGCCTCAGCTCAAAGCTCGCCTCGAGGGTCTAGAAGCAGACGCTGCAGAATCTCAGAAGCTGATCTACGACAATACACGGATGCAGCAGGAGCTACAATCGCTGAAGAATGAGAACACTACACTCATGAATGCAAGGAGGCTGCAATTGGAGATGCAGAATCATGCTGGACGATTCAATTCTATAGCTGAAGAGGAGGGATTCTCTGCCACGGGCATTGGACTAGGCTTGACAAGATCTGCCTCGGTAGCACGAGCTACTTCAGGAGGATTATCAAGAGCTGGGTCGATGAAGCGGTCGAATTCGATATCGAACGAGAAGCGTGAGTCCAGAGAGTCTCTTGCGGACCGTGTGAAGGATATCGAAATGCAACGAGATGCTCTTCATCGTGCTTTGAAGAGTCTTCTCGATCGACAGAGTTACCAGAACAGGGAGCATGAGAAGAAAATGCGTAACATGGAGATTGAAAGAGATCGTGCTTTGCAAAACCAATCGCCTCGGAGAGTTGGTTACGAGAAAGAAGTGACGGGCCTACAACATGAGATCAAGCAGCTTCGACGGCGAGCGGAGGACGCTTCTATGCAAAAGTACCAGATCGAGAAGGGACTTGGTGGGCTTAAGAAGGACCTCGACCGAGCCGAGCAGGAAACAAGCTCGTTACGGAGCGTTCTGCAGGAAAACGACATTCTCATTCCAGAGCTCTCGGTCCAGACCTCGGAAGACTATGCGACTGGCGCCCATGCCACTTCCTACTCGCTCGAGAAGGCCTATCGAGACTTGCAAGTCACGCAAGCCATGTCCATCACCAAGCTCCGAGAACTGCACGGTGGCGCACCGTCATGTGCTGAGGATGCCGATACCGCTGCTACAATGGCGAAGCTGCTCCAGAGCATGAACAACGCCGAAGCTGAAAGGGACTACGCCAAGAAGCAGGCGGCCATCTTCCGAGCGCAGGCAGAGTCGCTCAAAGAAGCCGAGTCCTTCCACACTGGTGAGAATGCTGGACTGGCAGATCAACTCACTGCTTCTGCCAACCGGGTCGAAGCGCTTTCGTCGCAGGTCCGTCTACAGCTTGAATCTAATGCTGGGTTACGGCAAAGGCTTGCAGAGGCCGTTGGACGAGGCGAAGCAGAACAGAAAAACTCGACTACTCGCATCAACAGCATGCAAGGCAAGCTCAAGACCCTGGAAGACAAGCTCATGTACGCACAGCATCAATCCGAAGAAGCCTTTGCCGAACACGAAGAGGAGGTTCGTGAGATCAAGGAGAGCCACAACATGCAACTCCAGCGGCTCAAGACTGGCTTACGCACCCCAGCCGTCTTCTCACCGGTTAGGACATCGCCTGTGAGCCCAATAGTAATGTTCGGTGTCCGATCACCAAGACTGGATAAGACGACTTCCGGTGTCGGCATGAGCCTCGATGAGGCGCTGAGGACTGAGTTCTTGGAGAAGAGAGTCCAGGAACTGGAGAGAGCATTGGGAGAGGCGGATCAGGAGATGGAGGAAGTGGTGGGCAAGATGAATCAGGCGCAGATTGAGGTTATGGAGTTGCAGTCCGCTAGGTGGGTTTTCAAATTTTTGCTCGACGTACAATATAAGGATCATCGGCTAATGCTTCTATACAGGGATGAAGCAATGCGCCAAACCCGCAAGCTGCAAGCTGCCATCAACGCTGAGAGGGAGAAAGTCGACTCTCTCATGAGATAGACGAAAACTTATCTTCACGTCCTTTACCTTCACCGTCGATATGTTGAGTCCACTTGAACGACTCTGAAAAAGAGTGAAAATTTACTTTGGGTATAATCATTCATTCATTGCGTCGGCGTTTGCGGGGATCTATGAGCATTGGGGGAATCTTTGCAACCAAAAGATTATGTTAGCATTGTTTGCTATGCCCAGGCGCTGAAAGGATTGGCGTTGTACCTATACCCTTGTTTTCGTGTGTATCATATTTGACAGAGGGCGAGCTGTATGTATGTATGTATGTATGTGTCTGTGTGATAGCGAAGAGTTTGCCTCTGGTTAAAGCTGCCTCCAGACTTGGCTTTGGGGCCCTTCCGCTCGCTGTAGTTTTGCGTTCCTAAAAATCGAAATCTGTATCGCCTTGAGTGTACGGATCTTATCGACAAGCGTTGTGACAAGGCGAATTCTGCAGGATTTTAGAAGTTGATGGAATCGCCCTGTCTTAAGGCTAAGCGACTAGTCCCATGCTATAATTCTAGCACGTCTATGTCGTTTCGTTTGGCGAGAAATTTCGCTCATGACGTCTTCGTGCCACTGTGGTCCATTTCGACGTATAGGTATAGCCTTTGCACACTCGTGTGCGCCTCGTCTCTCAATCCGTGTTAGCCGCTGGATCTCGCGGCTAAAGTAAAGAGCTGATTGGGTTCAGCTCACGCTGAATCTGCGAAGCTTTTTGGGGGTCCGTGATCACTCATTCGTAACTACTTCATTCTTTTGGCTTTTGTATCGTCAGTCCCAGCCTTTTTACGCATATTTTGATGTGAGAATTGATCTAGACGCCGCCGCAGTGGCGGTGCATCTGTTTCATCTGAATGGGTTGTTGGACTTGACGTGCGGCCGAAGAATATATTCTCTCTGCTCCAACAATTGTTTTCGAAACGCGCTTTTCTTTATCTTTGTACATTCGAAAAGTGTGTCGAATTGGCTATGAGCGCCCAATTCCCCGCTCAAAGCACTGGCCTCAGTTGACACCCGTAGCGAAGGACTTCAATGGCCTCCCAAGGAGAATAATTATCCTGAAGCCTACCGCACTCAGGACGTATCCAGCGAAAACCAGGCTGGGGGTTATGACGCGCCAAAGACAACACATCCAGCGCACGAGCGGCGGATGTTCGGACTCCGCGCTGCCGCATTTTGGCTGAGCATTGCACTTGCTCTGAGCATACTCTTCGCTGTCCTTGCGGCTGTAATTGGAGGTTCATTAGCAGCAAAACGTCTCCAGGAACTGAATCAGGCCTGCAAGGTGGACTCCAGCACCACCTGCGCGCCCCTCCCCTCCTCCACCTCCACAGCCACCGCCACGCCCTCCAGCAATTGCACCGCCCTCACCTCCCCCTACACCACGCTCAATTCCTCCTTCGAACTCTACTGCGGCGACAACTTCGCCTACAACGATTTAATGAGCGTTATCATCTATATCTTTGAAGACTGCATGAACGCGTGCGTTAGCTATAACAGTAATGGGGCGGACGAGGGGACGCATAATGGGAGTAGTTGTGCAGGGGTGAGTTATAGCTATACGTAGACGAGGGATCTGGGGAGTAAGTTTTGGGGGGGGGGAATTGCTGGTTGAAGAATACGAGTGATGTGCAACAGACGTTGGTGAGTTGGGAATTGGATTCGAATGGAGAGGGGGTTCGCTGACTGTGTGGATGATGTAGTATACGCATCCTATTGACAGCGCTTTCCTGAGCTCGACTTGAGAGGTGGACGTGTATCGAGGTCTCGGCGCGTAAGGGTGGCCTAGTGGGGGCATATTCTTCCTGACCTGCAAGTCCCTGGTCTAATACTACGTTTGGATAAGGTAAGCCAGATGACTGCCGGAGACACAGTGAGAGTGTCCTATGGAGCTGAAAACCTTCGGGTCGAGTTGCCAAGGAGGACTGGAAAGTACCCACAGTGGTTTCTGTGATTGACAAAGCGCTATGCTGGCACTAGAATTAAAAGAAAGATGACAGACCGTGTCAATGCGGCATGCACTGCGAATGTCTATACTATTGGTGGCAACATCTGCAACATGAATTCCTCTTCGGCTGATTATTTTCACTCAGACTTGGAAAATCTTACCGTTTGCAATAAACCGCAGATCTACAGCATGCTTTGTGGGATTTCGACCTTATTCAAATTCCATCGATTTGTATCTTGATCAACGCGCGTAGAGAATTCTGTCACGGTCCGCTCGCAAGAATCTCGACAGTCTTCAAATACCCTGGATGGGTAATTGACGTCCCTCATGGCAGTAATTGGCAAACCATGGATCATCGAGCACGAGCTGCTGTAGGGCTTCTTTCCTCCTCTACGTTCTCTTCATCCCTCTGCAAGGCGCAAAGGAACTCCAGATTTCATCCTCACTATATCTAACCTCTACCATAGCCCACCAAAACGACCAGAGCCTTCCAGATCCAGAAGCTCGAATCATGACGATGCGCACTTACTCAACCCTCACGGCCAGCGGCACCCGAACAATGGAATGCAGTCGCAGCTTTCGACTCTACGCCAGACCCTCAAACTCAGGTTCGTCTATAGTATCGCTGCGAGGTGCGGAGCCAAGCAGACAAAAGAAGAGATGAAAGTAGCTATGCGCAAGCACAGAGGCCACGCTTTGTGGCATTGTATGATACATATTCGGCCTGTTGCTGCCGCCTTTGTGTTGGTCGTTCTGAACTGCAAGCAATACTAAATTGGTGGAGATCTTTCTGGAGCGAACGGTCAGGACGTTGAGAAGTTAGGAGGCCTGCAATTTGCTGCGAAGATCCATGAGCTACTCATGATAGCATCTCTTGGAACAATAATATTTACCTATGTACGCCGAGAACTTGTATTCGGAGCAGGCATACCATTCGGCGCTTTGTTTGTCGGATTCCAGATTGACAGCATCAGCCTCCTCTGGTCACCTGAATTCATCGGCACAATCTACCACAAATGGAAGGCCAATCGGAGAAAGAACAACGCGCTTATCGCCATCACCGTCGTCTCCACACTCCTTGGAGTCTCGGTTGGCCCTTCGTCGGCGAATTTGATATGGCCGCGTCTTGACTGTTGGCCAGCTGGTGGAACATCCTTTTGGATCAACACGACTACCCTTTCATCACTATCAATGACAGAGTCCCCTTCGTTAGAGCACTGTGCGATTGACACCGGCGACGCTGCTCGCCCGTACGGTGACTGGCAACTGGTCCAGCAAGAATATCACGCATTTTGGCTGCACCTTCTACCCATGGGGTCTATACCACTACACATAGACATTCCCAGCCCTTATGTCATAAGAGGGATGGCAGTCTTCCAGCGCAGCAGTAGCGAGGAGTGGAACGATAATCAAGGTAGCATATCGGGTGACGAATTTCCAATGGCAACAGCCCCCACTGCGCCCATTGCAGATGGTCTCGCTGAAGTTGCCAGGCTATGGGCGAGGGCGGCAGCTGCCACCAACCATCAACGATTTCAGTGGCGCAAAGATGTCCAATTCACCACAAATGCCCCACAGTCTACCGTGTATACACGCTGCTACGAAGACATGATCAATTCAAAGGACCCTGGCGAGTCAGAGAGTTTCCAACTTTCTTTCCCAATCCTCTCCGCTCTACAATTACGAGGATCTGGTCAAGACGTTACCGTAGTCCTAAAAGGGTTCCATCTTGACAGCTGGATTGATGATACAAAGCTCGAAACAATCCAGTCTCTGCTAGACCCTTCGACCCCGCCAGCACTCACATTCATAGATGACAGCGATATGCTAAACAGAACAAAAAGCACTCTTTGAGCCGTCGCTACATTCACAACTACCACAAAAGATACTTCACTAATCTATTGCTGCAGCATCGATAGTAGACTGGCGTCTGGCGATTGCACAACTTTCAGAAACACGAATACAAGCTCGTCAGTAGCAAGCGTCCATCAACCTGGTCCAACGGCACAATCGATTCACCCATGCCAAAAATCATGCCCAGTGCAGCATGGGCACGCTAGAAGGGGTCACCCCTGGACCGTCCACTGGTAGGGCTGAAGCCTGTAGACCCCCGAAAAAGCGCCCTAGAACCCGTTGCTTAGGCGACAAGCCCAGTCCCCAGAAGATTCCGGCTCGGTACCGCGAAGGCGGGTTCTAGGTTTCTCTTTCGGGGGTCTACAGGTAGAGGGTATCCTAACAACCACGGTCGCTAACGGAAAACAACACCGCATGTTCAAAATTACTTTTTGAAAAACAGCTACCAAGACGCGCTTCTACAGCGGCCAAACCCTGCCTATCTAATAGGGCTCATCGCTAGCTATCTTTTAACCCTAAATAAATACTGTCGGGTTAAGCTAACGTCGTTGAGTTAGGTTTAGGCCTATTTATACCTAAAATACGGCGTTCGCGCCAGATCTGAATATATAGGTACCTTTACCACGTCCTGATGCCCGGAGACCGCCATAAGTATGGCGGTAAAGGGATAAAGATAAGACTATATATTACAGGCTTATTTCGGTAGCCTATAGAATATTAGAGCCTAAAGTATTTCCGCGAAGAGGCCCTTTTCTAAGATAGCCGGTAACCTCTAGGACCCTACTAGGGCGTATTTTTATATTACGCCGATATCAGCTCCCTAAAGTAAGGACGAAAGCACACCGATACTATAGTAACCCTGGGACTACGATTTATAGGCTACTATGGCACGCCGGAAGCTGGATCTTTTAGGGATTTACGAATATCGTGTTTATTTACATCTTGATATTTTAATCTTGGCGTCAGAAGCGCTGGTTTCCGGGGCTGCACCCCCGGATCAGCACCCTAGGGGTTTGTCCTAGGGGTTCGTTTTTGACTCTGGGGGTTCGGGCTAAGCCTATTAGATCTAGCTTCGAGCCAGGCCCCGGGTTGGCCCCCGGGGTTGAGACTCCACCTGCACGCCGAAAGGCGGATCAGTGTATGAATAAACCAACCAACCAACCAACTACGGTCGCTAACGGTCTCGCCCACGCCGAATACAACGCAAGCATGCTCAACACATTGAAAGGAGGAGACCCATACGGCAACCCGTGGGACGCCGACGGCCAGTACAACCACATGTTCCCCCACCATCTCTTCGGCAAAGGCACCTCGATCTTCGATATCAGGCCCTCCGAACAGGCCGCCACAACGGGATTCGAAATGTCTGCCGCCGTCAATGGGTACGCATATAGCTACAACGGCGCGACACGAAAAGCCGCCATGAGAGTTTTGGTTGGTTTTGCTAGTACTTGTTCTGCTTGCCACGCCGCATTTTAGATAGTCGCTTTGGACCGGAGTGGATCTCGACGAGGTTGGGATATGTTGCTTGTGATTGCGGCGTTGGCGATGAGTTCGAATAAAGGTGAGGCGTTGCATAATACTGGGGCTGGCTGGGAGTGCGACGGTGGGGGCGTTGGAGGAGAGAGATAGGGTGAAGGCGAGGAAGCGGGGTGGGAGGGGCTGGTTTTGATGATAGGGAGCAGAATGCATTCTTTTTGTTGAGGAGTAATAGAGAGTATGGGTATGGAAAAGCTGGTATGACTCATGACAGTGTTTATATACAAATGTCTACGCTATCTGATATATAATGAGACGGACGAGCTGTTAAAGCCATTGACGCTTTTCCATGGCTGCTGCTCGTTTTCCCGACTCTGCTTATCCTTTCGCTGGACAGGTTGACCTGCGCACTCGTATAGCTTGCCAAAAGGCTTCTGGACTCAAAGAATCCAGCTCAGGTGGGCATGATAGCCATAGCTCAAACGTGCGCCCATCCATTATGAACCAGAACCTGCACCTCGTTGATCAGACACTGCATCCCCGGCTCATGTGTCCCCCTCCACCTCTCCCTTCCAATGCCTCATTCTTCCACGCACCTCCCAATCCTTGAAGTACGCACTCGTCAACCATCGCCTAAACCGATTTTCCCAGGGGACAATAAATCGATGAAGGAGCGAGGGCCAAGGCTCTATAGTATGAACAGCGGAGTAGGCATGGGCATCAGAGCCGACGCGGACATTCGGATTCAAACAAAAGCCTTTTGACGCGCTTTGGGGGTTGTCGGCGTGGATGAGACAGCACTCGGAGCCTTCGAGGTGATCGAGCGCGAGGGAGTCTGGAATACTGCGGAAACGAAGGTTGTAAAAGGGTGAATGCGACTGAAAGAATCGTCAGATGTGAATCTACAAGTGACAAAACGGTATTGATTTCGTAGGAGGGCGAGTCCAGACGGCGCTTATCCATACCATTCAAGCAACTCTGACTGGGCACCAGCTGATTTACTTCCATAGCATTTCTCAATTTGCGCGATCTGAAGTATGGATAGGTCCTCATCAGACTTTCGTGCCCCTCGCTGTCTCTGAAGGCGGAAGTGTCGTAGAGATTTGGCGGTTTTGAGAAGTCTAGAGCACACGCTGCTACATATTTACCAGCCTTAGTAGCTAGTACAGCCTTCACGTCTCGAGTCTGAAATCATCATTAGCGTTGTCGATTGAAGGCATGTGGGACGGGAGTTAGTACCGTAAAGGCGACGTCGTTCAGGAAGAGGACTTTATCAAAGGTCGTGCCATTGGCAGCCGATCGAGCAAGCGGTTCCAAAGTCTTGTTGCGAAGTCTCGAGAGATATGGTATTCGTCTTGATTCTTTCCGTCCTCTGGGCGTCTCGATCCAACGTTGAGATGCTGAAGGCTGGTTGATTTCTTCCTCATGTGTGGTCTTATTGAGATTCATTTGATGCCGAATCCCTCGAGCTTTCGAATTGCTCTACAATACTCGAAGAATTTTCTTCGAATCATCACAGATTCCGCTTTCGTATATTGAGATGTAGATAATTTCTGCGCCCAATTTCTTTGCAAATCTGAGGATTGCGGTGTTCGAATTGCTGTGCAATATCGCGGCGCTGTTTCAGAAGATGCGGGATACGTATACTGACGGAGCAGGCTTCGCGATGTCGGATGTGCTGATTGGAGGTCCATCGCCGATCAGTCCAAGATAATTTCACAAAGTCGCAGACCAGGAGAAGCACGAGCGCTCCTCACAAGAACCTTGAGCGTAAGGTTTGGCGGAAAGAGCTCATGACCCGCTCTTTGCTTTTGTTCCATGCGCGTTATCGAGGGCCAAGCTCGGCCCTACAATGCACTTTTTATCGTATTCAGACAAATCGGACGATGGAACAGGAGGTCTCCGTCGCAATTGCAGCGGCAACCTATCAGAGGACGCTCTTCCTCGGTCGTCTTGATGATATCAGGATTCTGTCCGTTCGGTAACATGTATGGACAATACCGAAATGGTGCATGTTCATAGCCAAAGTCGGCAAAGTGATGGAGCTCTGCAGGGTCTAGCAAGAGAGCAGCAGCAAGAGAGTGTACAGCAGCGTCTCCCCACTGTCAAGTTGTTAGCTCAGCTTTCTAGAGTTGACGAAGTGACTTACCCGCTCGTAGTAGAAGCCTCCATCAGCGTCCAGAAACTCAAACAACTTTCGATACTCGGCGCTGCGAAAGAAATCCATGTCTGCTATTTCGAAATTACTCCAGAAATGACAATAGTTCCAAACATTGCCATCTGCATCTCGATTCCGAAACCAGCTGAGCAGCGGCCGAAAAGGCCACGGAAAATACGATGGATCTATCATCGCGTTCCACACAGGCTTCGTTTGAATCTTATGCTCCCTTTTGTAACTGTCTATCTTGCTAAACAGCGTAGGGACGGTTGCGCCTAGCTCCCAGAGTGCTATGACAAAGCCATACTTCTTTTTGTTTGTTGCCATTTCGAGGAACGGGTCACTGTTACTACTTAGCTATGTCTTAGGCAATAGTTGCAAACGTACTATGTAATATCACATGTGAAGCGTACATCAGGCTCGACACGCCAATACCATTTATACGTCCGCAGTATTTCATGATCGTAAAATAACCTGTGTCAATTAGCTCTGTTATGATTTCCTTCACGGGTTCGACTGACCCTGAATAGAAGCGGCACATATGGTGGTAGCTTTCATTCCCAGCATAGATGACCCCAGCTTTCGCTTGAGCCTCCATGTTCATCCTCGCATTCGTCTGATCTATCCATTCGGGGTATTCCCACATGCTCTTCTCAATGACTCCAAATTGTACAAGCCCACTAGCCACCTTTGTCACCGCGTCTTTGAATTCCTGATCCCAGGCTTGATCATTGAGGAAGACTACAGGGTAGTGATACCATTTGTTGAATTTTTCTTCCAACGACGTCAAAGATTTGACCGCCCCGTGGACATCTGCGTTGCGCGCCAACATGAGAATCGTTGCGTTCTCCCTCGGAGCGCTCGTGTTAGGTTCTTGGCAACCAACATGGAAAGGCTTGTCAAGAGGTACCCCGGTAGCTGGATGGGGACTGCGAAGAGTGTAGACGTTGTAAAGCGACTCCAGTAGAAATACCAGGCCTATTGCCCCCAAGATACGACGGTGGCGCGATAGAACCGTAAAGACTGAAAACAAGGCATTTGAAGGGCGCATCATCAGTAGCAAGAGTCAGATATTATTAGTATTTGCGTTGCTCGAGCTAGGAGTGTGCTGAATACTGGGTCCCTAGAGCCAGGTCATGGAGCCAGTACTCCTGGAGCCAGATGATGGCGGCTTTTCGCTGTCGCTCGAGCTAGGAGCCGTTGAATGTCTCTGGAGTCGGTCCACTTCTAGACCTGGGGCCAGATGACGGCAACTTTCTGCGTTGTAGCTTCAGAGAGAACAGCCGTGCTGCTCATGGCTGTCTGGACACGAAGTCTTTGCCTACAGAACTTTTTTAGGGGTTTAGGCGTAGACGGGTTGACGGACCCCTGCAAGCCTGGAAGGTGCCCTGGGCGAGAAATCCCATAAAGCTTCAGGGGATGCATGGCGGCTTGCTGCAAAGGGTGAGGTCCGACGATTGGCTTCAAGGCGTGCGGGGGCTCACCGGAAGAATTTCCCCTAGTGCTGATCTCGCGGTCGCGGCTAGTAGAACTAACCGTTGTTCGTATTGGCTGAACAGTGAACAGAACCAATCGGCGACCACACATAACGACTCGACTCTCGAGTCCTCTGAAGGTACCCTGTGTTCCCCTGCATCACGGATGCAAAAACAACAACGCCAAAACCACTTAGCTTGTCGCGGAGTCAATACTATTGAATCACATATCTATTTGCAGGAATAGTTGCTGATGAGCAGTAAACGTTAGCCTGCAAAGTTACTCTCGTGACACCCGAATCCCCTCGGGCCACAAAGAGTACTAGACCACATAGAGCACAGCTGGAGCCTAGAACACTCACCTGGGCGGCAGCTCCCTAAACTCAAGTGCCGCCAGATCAACACCTCCACCGGCAACTCAGAATCCCCTTTCAGCCCATGTCAATTTCCTGCCTAAATGTCCAGATGCGACTTGAGTGTAGCACCGCGGTTCGAGTTTGCTTCAATATGTTTTCATCTGAAGCTCATGGAAATAATGAAATACTAGAGTATCAATTAACGTTGCTAAGGGAGTTCCCGACCTGCCTATGTTGGAGTCAAGACGCGCATCGGGCTGTGGATAATGGTTGCAGAAAGGTGGCGTCCAGGGTATTCATTTGCCCTAATCAAAGCCTCGTGAGGCTCATTTCCATACCACCTCATTGGCAAATACTAAATCCGAGTGGAGTCTATTAATATGGTCCATGGCGAGGTCGAGTCTTCCAGGTCAATCTTCGTCGCGGCAAAGTGTCTGCACCCTGTCTTGATCGCCTTCGTTCACCAAATGGTCATAATTGGTCGATCGTGGTGATGGCAGCCGCTCTGACCTGTTCATTTGGAAGGCCATCACACAGCGATCTACACAGCCCACGAAGGAACAATGCCCATTCTCTGACTTAGACTTGACATGAAACATGCCGGCTGGTGGCAGAGTATACTGTCCAACCAAAATCTGTAGCGTGACCATCAGCCATGAGCGACAAGGCTGCATTTGCACATTCGCCCCTTCGTGTCAAGGGCAGTCGCTGTGTGTGGTGGGGTCTTAGTGTGCCCCGTCACTAATTGGGCTCCGTTGGGACGAGCCAGAATTATTCCAGCCGATTCGATTCAATGACCGCGTCAACAGATATCATTCAATTGGCCGCGAATGCCGTGCAGGCAAGATATGTTGCTTCCGTTCGCATATTGCGCTGCAGTCAAGTCTTTCTGCAGTTTATTCAAAAATTCTCTTGCTCCGCAGTCCTCATGCACGCAATATCCCTATGACTTCGCCCCCACTCGCTGATCGAAGGGCGCGCAGTCTGGGCGTAGGGCATTCCCACTGACCAACATTCTAGATTCCAGGCTTTCCTACTCTTTTCTCGTTGCTCTTTATTCTTCTTATCGCTTTTTCTTACCTATAGTACTATACATTCGCTATCCTGAAGGGCTAACAGAACTTGGCGCGGGCTCGAGAGTCAGATTATTTACCGAGCGGGTTTTCTCGTCATGAACAGGCGACCAGGAGTCAAAACATGGGGCCCTTCGCAAGAAGTTCCTTTGCTGAACCTGCATTGCGAGTAAGTTTCATCCATCTTACTTCTGAACCAGAACGCAGCTCTCGTCGCATACTGTGGGAACATATGAAAAATGCTAAACTCCTCTGTAGGCTACCACAAGTGACTATAACGAACGTAAAACCTCCATCTATCACCAAACCGAAGTCAAGGTCCACATTTCAGAGGCTTTTGTATGCTTTGACCACTGCCCATCACTTCGTGCTCGAACGCTTCCATGCTGGCAAGGATGTTCCAGAACCAAAGAAGGTTGCTGTACAAAAGGGCCTTAGGACGGCATTCCTTGCTGGCTGGATCCATCTCATACCAGTCGCAGGTACTTGCATAATAAGCGCCCTTAACTTGAAGGGGCACTATATCGGCAAAGAATTATCGGGATCAACCGGTTACGACGACCAGAAATTGTTGGGTCTGCAATTCGCTGCTAAGTTGCACGAACTCACGATCACTGCTTCTCTCACAACCGTTTTGTTCGGTCTTATTCGACATATGTTAATCAACACCGGTGGCTTACCATTTGGTGCATTGTTTGCTGGTTTTCAATTCCGAGACGTAAGCTTTCTCTACTCTATGGAGTTTTGGGGTACCTTTTTGGCCAAGCTTGACGCAAGCCGACGGCGATGGGTACTCATTGGACTGATCGTCAGTTGCACTTTCCTGTCTGTAAGCGTCGGTCCCTCGAGTGCAACTTTAATGAGGCCAAGACGCGACGATTGGCCAGCTGGAGGTACGGATTTCTGGATAAACCTACCCGAAGAAGACCTATGGTCCACGAACGTCACGTCCTCACAGGTACGCTCTAGCTGCGCTGTGGATACTGGAGATCCAGACTGCCCTCATAGCCACTGGCAGACAATCGCTGAGAATTACATGTCATACTGGCACTTCATCAGATTGAATGACTACCCATTACCATTTGGATTCACCATGCCAGGTCACAAATCTGTCCGAACCCTTGTAGCGACGACTAGGTCTCCCTTGTTGGTGAACTCACAATCTTTCACTGTGGCTACAATACCCAGTTATTCGCTCGCATATGGTCTTGCCGAGGTGGCTCGCTTGTGGCATTCTGCTGCAACCAACCTGCGCGGTAAGGTTCCATGGCGTTTCTGGTCGCTGAATGACGCCATCTACACTCTCGAGGCCCAGCAGCCCGTCGTACAAGCTCGCTGTCTGCAATTCAACGCATCAAATTTTGGCGCCCATGTTTCGGAAAAGTACCACACACAAAACGGGTCTGTTCCATTTTACGATCTATCAGATCTGCAGCTCTACAACACAACCGGCGATTTTTCAGTCAGCAATGCCCTTTTATTCGGATCCTCCCCTTTCGCCTCTATTCTCCAAGCAGCTAACGCCAGTTCTTCACCAAAAATACTCTGGGTTGCTGATGTGGTGCAAACGCTAGGACAACCTGCGCTAGGTGCAATACTGACGATTCCTCAGAACAACCAGTACGAAGCACAACTTTATTCATGCACTATAGATGCCCGAATGGCTCGTGCTGCTATTCGCAGCGATAAAACAGTTGGTCAAATTATCGTCCAAGGATTTGTTCAAGATAACCTGGCTGATCCTCAATACACTGCGATAACATTGCAAACGTTTGGGACCTACGGATCTGGAAACACATGGCCGCAAATCTCTATCAATCAGACTTGGGCTACAGAGTATTTGAACCCAATCATTGCGTCAGACAATACCACTGTGTTCGGAAGCATCATGAGCATGGCTGGCCTCTGGAATACATCCCAAGTGCTCGATAAGACAGATGCGTTGTATGCGGTTGAATCCCTTCTTGCAACTACCATTGTCAATGGTGTATCTCGTCGGGACTACGGAGGGGAGTTCTCCGGAACCCTGAAGGGAGCCCCGGGGGGTTTGAATCTTCAAACAACAAACACCACGGAGTCATTGGAGTGTGCCGAATGGTGCACGCAGATTATGCCATCTCACGGTCGTCCGATGGGGTACGGGGGCCATGCCTTCGATACAAGCACTTCCGAACAACAGAACAGTACAAAATTTACTGTGCGAGTGGAGGCCAACGGCTATGCCTTCAGCTCCAGAGGGAACACAGCTAAATTCGCCATCGCCGTACTATACCTTCATATGTTGATTGCTGTAGCCCATTGGAGTTACACTCTGTATAGGAAGGAAAGTTCGAGTAGCTGGGACAGCATTGCTGAACTTGTTGCTTTGGCCATGAGGTCTGCACCGTCAGAGACTTTCGTCAACACTGGAGCAGGTATCGATAGTATCGACAATTTCAAAAAGCGAACCCTGGTCGTGGAACGGGACGGCCGCCTTCAGCTCGCTGTTGATGTACCACCGGACCGGTATCCGACGTTAAAACCCAATGAACTCTATGGATGAAGACGTTTATCTCAAATTTCGTCTTTCATAAGATAAGCTCATCAGAAGAGTTACTGCCAATCGATCAAGAGGAAGGTCTGTGCAATTTATAGCGTTTGCAGTTCCAGCAACGACCTGAGATGATGTCCGAAGAGACTGTTGGGGCATAACAAGCTCCTTGCAAAGTCAGCAGTAGAAGGGCTCGAATATTGGCTCGGTACGTTGACCATCCACTCTTCATTACGATCATTTGACCCATTCTTACGAGTGCAGCCTCGACCAAATGATCTCCCTTCCTCAGGGCGCTGTCTGCTCGCCTGCCAGATGTTCTACATCCATCTGCGAAGATCGACACTTTCCAAACACTCGCAGATTCTGTCCGTTGGCAGTACCTTCTTAATCTGAAGCTGGACCCTTGCGAAAAACCGAGAAGACAAACGAAGTGTCTCACTACCCATCCCCAACGATGACACATCTCATCCTCTTCCCGGTGCTACTCCAATGGACTCATAAAGTCGATCACGATGAAAGATGATTGAAATCATGATCCCTTGTATCATTTGCTTTATAGATTGCGAATTATGCGTAGCCTTGTATGGCAATTATATTCGGCGAGAATTTTTTTATGTACAGTGTAAAATCCCTTTTTGGGGATATTGTCAAAGTAAATCTCGATTTTAGCGCTGGGCATGGGTTTGTCAGATGGGTTTAGGCTATCTTGAGTTGGACACGACTTATATAACGCGCATTTTAAGCGAGCTAATACATATTTATTAGTATTTCTAAGCGGTATATAAGCTATGTTTTCAACACCTGGAGAAGATATAGGGTAGCTAGTATTCATCTTGAGCAGCTTGCAGATTGGTTTTCCGGTATCTCAAGTAAATATAAATAATTCACTATTCATCTTAAGTGCTGAGTAGATTACTCCTTCCGGTATCTTAAGTAAGATACGAGTAGTCTACTAGATACCTTGGGCGAGTTCTCACGTGCCTAATAGTAATCTTAACAGTATATAGGTTATCGGGCAGTCATCTTAAGCGACATGCAGGTTGGCTTTTGGGGCATCATATCAAATTAGAGGTCCAGAGTCGCAGTTCATGATCGCAGAGAGTGTGAAAGTGGCACTCAACGCTTAAGATGAGGCGCGGTACGACGTTTATTCGTTCCACCCTACGCTAGATTATCTGATTGGCTGCTCAACTTGAATACCTATCGTGTCTTTCGCTAGCGTACTAACCCTATCTTTGCTTCTTTCAATAGTGTAGTACGTAGCTCAATCGATCAATATGCTCATCAAGCCACACATTCTCCAGACTGGTACTGCTGAGTTTCAGGTACAATATATGCAGTCAAACATAGTCCGCTAAATCCAGCCTCGATAAGGAAAGCGGTCAGTAGGAAACGGGCCGGCTACAATGTCTTCAGCCTCACCTAAAACCTGCGAACGTTTCTTCGCCCTCTCATCTAGTCGAAATCCACCTCGCACATAAAGTATCTCGGCCTCCATTTTCCTGTCTCAAAGAATCATCATCATTATCATAAAGCAACAACTGGCTTCTGGATCGGTTCAATGACTCCCCCTCATGCGCTCTCCCACTATACGATTCTTTTTTCATCCACTGAATTACCATTACGCAAGCAATCGTACTCTACAGCACCGACCGAAGGAAGCGATTCTTCTAGATCTATTAAGCCTCACTACGATGAAACGAGTCGGCGTTTTAGGCGGGCTTCAGCAACGAACACGCTCTCCTTCTTTGCATGGCGGCTGTCCGAGATACTGGCGGCTCTCATACTCTCGATAGCTTCTTTGCTCTCGCTGAGTATTCTCGTACGGGGTCATCACGGCTGAGGTCTGCAAGATCTCAATCTTCCTAATTCTCTCACCCTCAACGGCCTCGTGGCTCTGCTTTGGATGACAAGCTGAGTTGCGCTGATGGTCCTGATATATCCGCATTCGGCCAGGGAGTATGGATTTGGCTAGTGGAAAACGGGAGGCGCCAAGAGCGTTGTGGTCAGCTACGGGACTTGGAAGTATCTGATACAGCTTCACGGGATGCTTAGGGAAACTTCCTCCTCCTCTTCAAAGTAGGACAAAGGTCGGGTACCGTTGCAAATCATTCAATGATAGAAGCTTACTTGCCGAGATAGATGGCTCGCTTACCCTAGTGCGCTAGTCACCATCATATGGTTGGTCTTTGGTACCTTCGCTTAGCAATTGATTGATTTCAAAGCTTTCAACGTCACCACGGATGCACTCAAGCCAGGAAACATTGTTGTCGCGACGCTGGTTTGCAAATAGTGTTCGATTCTCTTTTGAGACCTGATCCCAACATAATTGTAAATGCATCTGCTGAGCCTACGAAATTCGGGTGGCAAATCACAGCTCGATGGTTCATCTGATCTGATCTCATCAATTGGTACAAATGTTCATGTTCGAATGATACAAGTAATTGCACAATGACATTAGTGGCTTTCCACTTCCGAAGACAAAAATCCTAGGGATACTTAGGGGTCTTTCGGGATAAACTTGGAGTGAGGCGCCCCAGTACCGATACCAGGATCTTCCCCAAGTCACGGTCTAAAGAAGCGAGATTGTTCACCCCATTGGGCTTTCGCCATGTAACCAACGCCCAGGACTAGGTGGCCAGACAAGATACGTCTGGATTCAGAAATAAGTAGCTAAGCTTGAGACTTCGAGGCTGTCTCCCTCTTGCCCGATCAGATTTGGCAATGATCAACCCTGTCTCGGAAGAGTCGGACGCAGTGCATGGCTGTTATGCAAAACAGCCCGGCAAGATATACACGCACGTATGATGTAGCGAGGGAATGAAATTACCCGCAGGGCAATGTTCATGCAGCTATCCGTTGATAGTCGAGCGGAAATTGGCGATCCGAGTATGCTGCGACGCCATGGCGCAGGACTGGCAGCGATAACGGCATACCGAGACATTCATCGATTTGAAATTCTCGTCTTGTGAGACTCGTTGGGATGCACGAAGCCGTGAGGCGGAGCTGGCGAAAGGCAAAATGTGATCCGGTCAGGCACCCCTTCCAGCTCCTCCATTGTGCCAATCCTCATAATAGCTATTACTCGACTTCCAGTCTTCTTGTCCACATGGAATTACGATAAAGCAAATTAAGAACGAACCGTAAACTTGAAAATATGGATCAGCACTCTTCAATGCTTTCGTATGATTCGATCTGGACTGATGAGCTACGACTCTCCCTCATTGACGAACCCCCAGAGCAGGCATCCCAACCTACAACAGAATCTGAATTCAAAGCAGAGGAACTTCTCGAAAGTCGTGGCAGCGAGCATTTCGAGCACCCCGAAACAGTGTCAAAGACCACGAGGCTTCATTGGTTCCGGTGGTGGCTGCCCGAGCTCCTGGCATCTAGCCTTTCCATGATATCCTTCATAGTACTCGTTGCTATTCTTTGGAGTGTTGACGGTCGAGCTCAGCAAAATCTCAATCTTCCGCACTCATTCTCGCTAAAGCTCAATGCCTTTGTCGCGCTACTTTCATCAATCAGTAGGGGATCGCTTATGGTTCCAATTGGGTCAGTGATGAGCCAGGAAGTGTGGATATGGTTATCTGAAAAGAAGAAGGGCTCGAACCGCTACGGCCAATTAGTTGACCTAGAATTATCCGATGCAGCCTCTCGCGGATCATTAGGCAGCTTACGATTCCTATTCAGAGCCGGGAGAAGGCACGTTCACTACCAGGTTTTCAGAAATTATACGAGCTGACATTGTGAAATAGGTGGTACGCCTCTTGTGGCGCGCTCGTCACGATTATAGCCTTAGCCTTTAGTACTTTCACACAGCAGCTTATCGGATTTCAGTCTGTACCAGTTGCATTGGAAGCGCTCAAACCCGGGAATATACCTCGTTCGGAGACATGGCAGGGCAAAATGGGTGCCCCCAATCTAGGCAGTGAGTAGCACATCTTGGAGAAGAATGTGGTAGTTGCGGAACTGACAAGTCGTTTTAGCACCAGATACGTTGCTTACATTCAAGGCCGCCACCTACAACGGCATCTTGTCACCGGACGATGTGAAACCCATTACTCCTGCTTGCCCGACTGGTAATTGTACCTGGCCCTTGACACCCTCAATTGCTGTTTGCGGGGCGTGCATAAACTCCACATTCAAGGCAAATTGCGACGATTTTGTTTGCAACTATACCATGCCATCAGGATCAGTAAACGCTTTTTCTGCGGGTTCGCCAGAAGGAGTGTTACAAGGTATCGGCTTCCAAGTCACTCCTAGTCTAGGAGCTGTATTTCGTGCAAAGGACGCCCACAGCATATACATTGCGAACTTCGACGTCTTCGGCGCTCCCGTCAATGATACTTTGCACCTTCCAAACGGCCTCAGCCCTAATGTCGTGTCATCAGAGTGCGCTTTGTGGATGTGCGTACAAGCCTACGAGACCTTGATGATTGACTCAACACTAAAACAGCGAGCTGTACAAAACTTCTCAAGACTCGTCAATGCGTCCCAACACCTAGATTACGATGCAGCTGGGGTACCGACGCTCAACCCATACAACCTCAGCTTCGAGGATATACCGGCAACGATGAATCCTAGACCTAACACCACTTATACCGTTGATCAAGTTGCGATACTTGCTTTGGAAAACTGGCTTCCTGGCATATTCAATGGGGTCATCAAATTTTCAATGACTAACCAACATCCTTCGGGGGATGTAGTCCAAGCAATATGGAGCGTGTCCGAAGACTTGGACGGTTGGATAAGGAGTGTTGCTGCTAGTATGACCAATATCGTAAGCACATACAACGCTACATCGGACGAGGGCTATCACGGGATAGGATACGAGCGGGGAGTACACGTACAGTGGCCCTGGATAGTCCTCCCAGGTACATTAGTCGGAGCTTCTCTTATGATCCTGATCGTCACCATCGTAAAGACAGCAAGAAGCCCAATTCAGGCCTGGAAAGGCAGTCCGTTGGCATTGCTATTCATGAACCTGGATGAAGAAATCAAAGACCACGCGATAGGTTGGATGGATACGTGCGGAGGCATTGAAGAGTCGGTTGGCAAGACAAGAGTGGTGGTCAGGCCTGATCACCAAGGACACTGGGTTTTCAAGGCCAAATGATGGTGCACTGATCCTGATGCATTATTCTGACTTTGGACTGTTCTGTACTCCTGCTCACGATCTGGCATGGTTCAGCTGCGACTGCAATGGCGCTGCAAAGCTTGTCTGATGATTTTTTACAGGTAGCTGCCAAAGCAACGATCTTAGCTTTTGCTTCCTCATGAACTATACATGCTCAATTACGAAAAGAAAGCGGACAGGCAGCTAGGTGCTTGGACATTGTCTACGAGGTCAACTTTTAAAGTATCCGGAATACGCTAGAGGGCGATTATAGAACATCGCTTTTTACTACTAACGCGTAAACGATAAAAAAAGTCGCCTATTTATGAAGTAATTATATTTTGATCCCGGTTTATTAACCATAGAAATTATTTCCACCGTTATGCTCTAAAACTTAGTTACAGCGACGCCACTAGTTATTAATAAACGGATTAATATCGTTTTCTACGTTAAGATTTTCTTATTCTTTTAACTAAGTTATTCCTAACGCCTCTTTCCCTTTAATAAATAACCGGCGCGCTACTACGCGGTCCTTTATAAAATTCTAGATATACTCGATAAAATTTAAATCTAGGTTATTACTAGGCTAATCTAGAATATTAATATAATATTAAATAAATAGTAGTTTTTACTACTACGAGATATAGTTACTAGTATCGTTTTATATAAGGTATACTAGCCGGTTTAAATAAAACGTAGCGAAACGATAGTATACCGGTAGTAAAAGTAGTTCTAGGATATATTTCTAATATTAGTATTAATTAATTCTACCCCGTTTTAAGCGTCTATAGTGTGAAAATTTAAAATATCCGGGGTAGGATAAAACCCGGTTATATATAACCCTCTCGCCGAGAAGAATTATAACTCTCTTTATATATATAGTCTTTTCCGCCTATTTTCGTAGTTTATTCGTAGTTACTAATTAGAGAATAAATACGTCTTTTAACTTTGATTCTTCCGGTAAATAAATATAATATAGACTCTTTTAATTCTAAATAATTACCCCTTAAAATATAAATATTATATAGTTAAAAAATGATTTTTCTATATATTTAGGTTCCTACTCTTTATTCTTTAACTTTATAATATAGTTTTAACCCCGGTTCTCGCCTAGTTTAATTAATATCTCGTTAGTATAAATAATTAAATCCTAGCCTAAAATAAATCCCTAGTATATATAATTTAGGTACTAGTAGTAGTATTTCTCCTATATTTCTAGTATAAAATTAGGTTTCGAATATAGAGAATATCTACCGAGGCCTATTTAGTAAAACGCCTTTTTTATTATTAATTTTAATATTTTTATATTAATCTTTTAGATTACCGATATTTATATTTTCCGCCGGTAATTATAACTCGATATAGTTAACTACGTTATCCGATTAATTTTCTTTTATAATAATAATAGAGGCCGGCCGGAATATATATTAGGAGTTAAATTTTGAATATATATAAAATTATTATTATGAATTTTAGCCTATTTAACTAAATACTGGGCGTTTTTAAAAATCGTCGAAGTAGAGATCCCGGTACGTATTTATATAATCTTAAGAAGTAATTTATTAATATTCCGGGTGTAGGTAATTACCCCGCGCGTAGCTAAACTTAATTCCCGGAGTCGTTTCTATATAGATATAATTTAATAGAGCGATATTTACATATAAATAACTATTGCTATAAGATTTCTATAGTAGGGCTGAATTACGGGCGCCAAGCTTGGCTATAGTGGCCATTCCGGATACTTTAAAAGTTGACCTCGTAATCAGGCTTTACTGCAACGCCGGCAGATCATCGGCTCCCGGCTAGCACCTTGGCTCTCCACTACAAATTTTTCCCCGCGCACGATCCTTCCTGTTTTCTTCAGTCGACTGTGAGCACTCCCCCAGCACCCCCAACATTCCCTCAACACTACTAATGATGCATGGCAGTTACTTCATAGAATCAATTCTATAGTAAACGTCCTCTACTGTGTTACTCAAAGTAGCCACAGAATCTCCAACCTGGCTGATGATTTATATCCTCGCCGCCCAAGAGTGAGCACTCAATACTCTCGTCTGGCTCACGTCAAAAGAGAGTGAGCGATGATCTCGACCCCTTCTGGTGTCTGGCTTCGGTCGGCTGGGTGGGGTGGGTAGTGATGGAGGTCTGACAGGCATCTACATTTGCTTTGCCTTGCTGTTTTTGATTGTGGTTCGGAGGTTGGGCACGGTCGGGCTTCATTGACAGCTATGTACGTAGCTCGTGGAAAGAATGCGTAAACATTGCAATAGCTGCTCATCATCTATAATTCACCGTGACTGTGTGTTCTGCAACGGCCTTGTCAACTCGTGAACCTCGACGGAGAAAGTCCTTGCTCGAACAAGTAGTCAGCGTCTACAACACTCATTGAGCCATTCTGAATCTGGGAACCATTTCGAGTTGTTGCTCGTGGGCGTGTACGACCGTGACGACGCTCATCTTCGTAAATTGTTTGCATTCATGTCTAAATGCTCCTGCTCCCTTTGATCGAGTTGACGCTATGCCGTACTACATGTACGAGAACGCCCTTTGCTATGCAACACAGTGCTCCGTAAGTCGCCATCGTGTCCTATGCCTCCTCAATCATCTCTTCCCATTTCCCTGCTCCTGATCCTCATCAAACGGATCCCCAAAGTCCTCTGCGAACCGTTAGCCCTCACCCTACGTAATTAGGAGTGCAATCACGAGCGTGGTACGAGTACCCACTCAAGCTGAACCCCTTGTCCTCAATCTGCATCATAGCCCTCTGCATCTCATCCCTCGCCTTCTTATTATTCCAGCACGCCCCCGGCTCACTGCTCTCCTGCCCCATCGCACTCTGAGCGAAAGCACTCATACCACCCTGACCCTGGCCTAGCTCCCGCGTCTCACCAGCTTCCTGCGTATCCATCACATCATTATTGAGATCTTGGGATTGTGGTGGTGTTGAGGCCGCTAAGCCCACGCCCCCATCGAGGTGTTGGGAGGAGGAGCCTGGTGGGTCGAGCTCGGAGGGGAACAGGGAATCTGCGTCGTCCGAGGTGTCGGAGGATCGCATTTGGGAGTCGCCGTCTAGATCTGCTGGGAAGATTTGTATTGGTATTGAGTTGGTGGCAATGGTGGGGGGGAATGGACATACCCGACATGTTGGATAGGCTCAGGGGGAAACGGGAATCCGTCGTTGACGCTGTGTAATTGCTGGAGGGTTGCGGCACCAGTGGTGTCCTCAGATTGTTGATCCACGATTGCTGGGAGGCTCCAACTTTGGGGGCGGCCTTTCCCGGGCTTCTCTAGCAGCCCTAACCGCCGGAAAGCCCCACTAGGATCTAGCCTAGGCCCTAGGATCGAGGACGTAACACTCCGCCCTCGAGCCCGAGGGGCCCCCGCCAGACCCTGAAAATATTCAAAATTTGTTCACTGAAGCACAAGACTTCGACACTTCAGCGTAGCTTTACCTGCGTTGATTTAATTTCGATGACCCATTGACTCCTAAGTATTGCCTACCAAGGCAAAGCAACCAACATGCCTGATGCATGGGACGACGATTGGGTCGTTAAGGCTGACTCCGCCTCCGCAACACCAGAACCGGCCCCAGCTCCCATAAAGATTTCCAAGAAAGAGCGACGTGCTCAGCAAGCAGAGTTCAATAGACAACTATGGGAGGACGCTGAAGACCCAAAGGACAACTTTTTTCTCAAGACTCGTGATGCCGTGCCTCTTAAAGAAGAATTCAAGCCCGCCATGAAAGTCCTCAGCCGGAAACCTGCGGCGAAGCCAGCGAACCCCGTATTGGGCGTTGGAGGATTATCTGTCGAGGATGACGGTGATAGCGATGACGAGGCTAAGAAGAATACCATGACTATGCAGGAACGTCAAGAGAAGACACAGCGTGACCGGGAAGAGAAACAGAAGAAATACGAGGAAGTACGGCAGAAGCTCTTTGGCACCAACGAGAGCTCAAATTCGAGTCCGCGACCACCATCAGCGATGAAGATGAATGGCAGCCCCAGAAATCAGAGCAAGAACCAGGTTGCTAGAGACAGCAGGCCTTCGTCATCAGCGAGCAATAAGACTCGGCAATTGTATGATCCTAATGATACGAAGCCGGGTGCTACGAGCGTCTTGAAGAAAGAGACTAAGGCGGCGCCGGTTGAGATGCAGCCGATCAGGGCTCCGAGAAACCCTGATGGCAGCGGTAGAGGAGGCTTCGGCTTCGCTTCCAGGGGTGGTCAAGGGACTTGAAATCTTGCGCCATTGGATAACCAGGGGATATATACCACGCAGACGATGCCGAGCAGTGCTAAGACCTTTTACATTGCTACCCTCGCGTGGACGGCCTGACAGCTATATCCACAACGAACACCATTACAGCCGCAAATTTAACAGGCATGACCTACCGCAGGAAACATGAACAGCAACTATCGACTGGATGTAGGTTTCTAGGAAACATACCTGAGGCTGGCGATCTATAAGGAGACGCTAGATCCAAATAACCCGGACACGCAATATAGAATACCAGCCTCTTGTCCAGAATCAACGTGGTCAAAGCTGTTGGGCTATGGAGGGGCTTGTGCAAGCCTCGGAATTGTCATGGCCTTCAGTCTCCAACATCAATACGGTCCTATCACACCGTTCCTCAAGCGTGTGGAATGTGGAGAACGACGAGTCGCCATCACAGCGAGAGTACATTTTTCCACACAAGCATACATAAGGGAGCTTAGTCTCAACAGTCGCTTCTCACCCTACTCTGAACCATTGAAAATACCAAATTGAAGGACAATACACAGAACTCAAATACGTTTACTCAAGCCCCCATAACAGGGACCATGCAGCTCTCAACCTTCCTCACCCTCTCAACCACCCCTCCTCCTCTCCTCCATCAACGCAGCCATCCTCTCAACCACATTCCTCCCCACCTCCCTCAGCTCCATCACCATCCTCCTCACAGCCACCATAATCAACAGCCTCCGCACCACCAACTCCATCACCGGCGTAACCGGCCTCCCAACCTCCATCCCCATCGCCATCCCCACAGCCGCCATCCCCATCATCGCATCCGCGATCAGCAACTCCCTCTCCAGCATCTCCATCATCCCTGTGGCCAATCCCATCACCGGCTTCCTGCCCATCCCCGTCTCCACAGTATCCAGCGCACTCGGCTTCACGGCAACAAATATCCCCAGCCTCGCAACTGATCCGTTGACCCTTTTCAACTATACCGCCGAGGGTATCGAAATCTTGGAATTCGTAGAGAGGCTGCTGCAGCAGAATCAGGGATTTGCGGTGCTGGGGGTTGCGGGGGCGGGGTTGGGGGTTAATGGGTTGTTGATTAATAATTTGACGGATTTGGCGATGCATCTTGTTGGGGCGAATGTGAATTGGGAGTTTGCGGTTGGGGAGTTTGCCGGTTAGTGTGGGGACGAAGAGGAAGAATGCGGTTTTGGAGGTTGAGGTTGGAGAGACGTAGGGGCGGGTTGGGGAGAGGGGAGAGGGGAGAGGGGAGAGGGGAGAGGGGAGAGGGGAAGTGGAGAGGGGGTTTTGGCGGAGTGGACTTGAGATGGGATGGCATGGAGCTTTGAGTATGGGGATGAATGATACGAAGTCGTCGAAAGGGGAACGCTTGCAATGGAAAGTGGAGAATTGTGATTCTTCTTTCATGCTGTTTGGGTAAAAGGTAGAGAATAGGCAGTGGAAACAATAATGTCACTCCTGCATCTCTCATTGATAATACTAGTAACGATGCTGTGGATCTATGCATCTAATACGTCGAAATAGCCTAGCCAATCTATGGCTCCAAACCCAAACCCCTACAATGAGCGCTTCGCTATAAACTATTCATCGCGGTCATCCAAGTCAAGCTATTCATGTACGCTCTCTACCACCCCCCACCAATCTTCCCCGCAAGCTCCACCACCCTTTCATTCTCTGCTCCCCCAACCTTGCCGACGTCGCTCTCCACTTTCCGATAGCTCGTCGTGACGAGCTTTTGCAATTCAATGCCCGTCGAAGAAGCCCAATGATCTAATATTCCCTTGATATACGATGGCGATATACCATTCACGAGGTCAGTAGCTCCGCTCATCTCTTCCTCTCCATCGATCTGCATCCTATCGCCGCTGTCCTCGTCCTCACTCTCAGACATGGAGTAATACGCCTCATCCACCCTCCCCAACCACTGCTTCTGACTCATCTTTGTTCCCTCTTTCATCGGCACATCATCAACCTTGATCTGCCCGCCCCCATTCGTACACCCACCCGGACACGCCATAACCTCCACGTACGCAAAATCCATTCCCCCAGCAGCCTTAGCAACTCGACCACCGGGCAGTCTGCTCTTTTTCGGCGGTTTGAGCTTGCGAACGAGGTTTTGGATGTTCCGGAAACCGTAGTAGCACGCAGCTTTGAAGATGGGAGTGGGAGACGTGGGGGTCGCGATGCTGTATTCGATTACGTCGGCATTACGGCCGCGGTTGGTGGTGAGGGTGGAGGTAGGGTTGAGAGAGAGTTGGGTTTGCAGGATGTGGTGGAGGTAGCCGCCGGAGGTGCCTGCTTCGGGGGCTTGGTGAGAGCGTTTTTGCGGTTCGGAGAAGAGGAATGTTGAGAGTGTGGAGTCGGGGAAGGAAATTTGTGAGTCAAGAGGTTGGCGAGGGAGGTTGGGGAAGCTGATACCACGGGTGTCAGCGAGCATGATGAGTTCGCGGGAAGTGATAACGCAGTCCACGTCGCGGACAGGGAAAAGGGGTGGCGTGTCGGCGGATGGTGGGCGCCAGTAAATGTCTGTGAGCTCCTCGCGGGAAGCTTCGAGCTTTTTATCGAAACAAGGCATTATGGAGACGTGCCATATTTGATCTGGTCGTATGTTGAAGCGCTGGCTGAGAACTGTTTTGAGAAGTGTGCCTGTAAGAGCCTGGGGAGATTTCAGGCGCGAGAGGTGTGGTAGGACGTGTGGATGGGTCTTTTCTGCGTAGCATATCCATCCTGGACATGCCGAGCTAAGAATGGGTTTCTTAGGCGTGGTAGTAGCCGCGCCATCGTCGTTGGACACTGGGGTATTTGAGGTCGACAGCGACTCCAGCACTTCCTCTGCTCCGAGCACCAGACTTGCTTCTCTCATAGCGTTGGTATCAACGATCCAATTGAAGCCATTGCCATGTTGGCCCCCTGCCTTCAGTCCTTGTGGTCCACCCAGCAGCTGATCGATCATCCAACCTGCCTCAGCTTCAGAGACGCCGTAGGTCGCTGCCAGACTCGCTCGCACCTGCGGGCTGACACTAGCAACAAAAAGCCTGCCATTGATGTGCTCACTTCGCTGACTGCTAGCAAGGGATAAAGGATCGATGGATGTTTGGGAGTCTAAGGCGTTGAGTACTTCCGCGTGAGATTGCAAGGACACCAGGACTGCTTCTGCAGATGTTACACACCCTGAGCAAGCAAGACAATCTGTCAGGGAGATCTGAGCAGGCGGAGCATCTTCTTTCTGTATCTTATCTTCAGTTGTAACTTCGTAAGCCTGATCCCATCCATCAGCATGCGTAAGAATAACAGGACCATGTGAACGTACATTGATCTCTTGAGGCGCCTGTTTAGGGAGAGTCTCGACTGGTTTGATGCATGCTACCCCTGGAGATATGAAATCATTGAGGTCATCCGCCGATAGTATCGCCGACATTGCTAAAGTGCAGATAGTGTGCAATGGGGAGTGCTCGGTGAATCATAGTGTGAATTTACTTTCTGGTTACAATCACAGCAAACAGCCGAAGTTTATCCGACGGTGGCAAATGCTCGTCATCCAACGGCTTTTTTTCAACTAGAAGGGTTCACCCCCTAACTGCTCGCACCCCCTAACCGCTCGTGCCGTAGGGCTGAAGCCAGGAAGGCAATTCGGCCCCTAAAGAACACCCTAGAAATTCGTCCTCCGGGCAACAATTCGGGAAGTTCTGGGGACTATGCTTGTCGCGAAAGTGATGAGGACTAGGGGGTTCTCTAGGCGGCTTCCAGGCATCAGCCCTACGGCACGAGCGGTTAGGGGGGTGAACCCTTCTAGGATGGCTCTCGGCTGCGCCCTGCATGAACGGTATCGACCCTCCCGGGTTGAGCAGGCTCCTACTACCCCACTTGGAATCTCACACCCTTCTTTCCGCTGGCATGGACCTCGAAACGCCTTGAGGATCGGCTTTTGCTCAGCGGATTGTGCTAGAAGGGTCCATGACCAATCAGGGAAATACATATTGCTTGTTTATTTCTTTCTGCGGCTTGCCGTCAGAGCTGAACGGAGGACCTCCCCAACAATCCCAAGGCTACCCAATGATGAGTATTAACAAGTGCTTCTATGTTATGCGTTTATGTTGAATTCTCTCTCAAGCCTGTCTTTGCCTTCGTCCCTTAGAGAATTGAGGATGTTGAGAGAGCCCGCTTTCCACACTATTAAAATTCCCGGGTTCCGCGAGGAGACGAGGCGCAAAGCCACTGGTGTACTGATCTGACTGCAGACGCGAGGTGGCTTGCATCCCTGTCTTTCGATATCTTGTGCGATGTCAAACGCTTTCACTTTTTTCAATCATGCTGGGTCAATCCGTCAACGGCTGGTAGGCTCGCGTAGAGCGTTGGCATCAAAGCTAAAGCAGAGACCCCAGTATGCAAAGCTTCGCGCCGGCCAATTCGTCGCGGTCTTCCTATGGCTTGCCTAGTACTTCGGTCATGTGCAGTGCTCACTGTCAGTATCAATGTTCCGCTCGTTTGAGCGCCTGTAGCAACGCCATGCCCCACATCCATATCTACCTAGCCCAATTTTCTCATATCTGCTCATTTTCTCAAACTTGCTCATCATTATTCCAGCAGTGTGCTGTCTCCCACAGTATATATACGATGGGTTTCCTCAATAGCTGCTCGACTGCGTTGCTGAGGCTTTTGTCCTTCGAACCAGCCACAGAACAGTACCACAACCAGCAGCCGCTTCCACTGGGTGACGTTAGCTTCCACCCGGGATCAGGCATTACTGTCTATCCGGAGACAGCTTCATCAGGGTTTCAATGTCAATATCCTTCCATGAGCGGGTGGTAGAGTTGCAATGGACCAGAAAGTCGTGACTGCTAGCTCAAAGACTCCAATTCTTACCAGCTTATCTTTAGCCAATATGAATACGTGCTCCGTACTAAGTGCAAAACCTTTTTATTGAGACTTATTACCTCAGTATCAACACCAATTATGAAGACTCTTGGGCACAAGGCATTCATCGTGAATATTGGCTCAACGTGACCGACCAAATTATCTCTCCGGATGGATGTCTCAAATCCGAAGGCAAAGTCTTCAACAATACGTATCCTAAACCTCTGTTTAGAACATGCTGGGGCAATGATCTCACCATTCATGTGACCAACTATATCCCGACTAGTGGGAGTACAGTCCATTGGCACGGCATTCGCCAGCTTCACACGAATGAAGCCGACGGACTCAACTGCGTGACGCAGTGTCCCATTGCCAATGGAGACACATACACGTACAACTTCAGGGCAGCCCAATGTGGACCTTCATGGTACCACAGCCACTACTCACTTCAGTACCCGGATGGCGTGGCTGCTCCATTGCTCATTCAAGGGCCTAGCAGCGCCAATTGGGACGAAGCATGGGATCCAATATTGATGAGTGACTGGAGCCACAACATTACTTCTGCGGACGTCCAAGGAGAGCTCACTGGGCATCTTTAGGTAATGCAGACCGTGGTCCTAGACGGTATAGGTACGTTGAGGAGTATTTCGTCTTGCGATACCGCCTTAGGGCTTTCACTCTTGTTAGCTACTGCCTGCTAGGTTCGGGGACCTGCCTAAACCTATGAAGCTTTTCTTCTTCGTTCGAGCTGTCGTTGGCTATCGCAAGATGCAATAATACGGACGCATCTGGACAAGAGCGGAGACGAGATGCTAATTGAGTTTAAGGGAACTTCACCTGCACCTCGACGGATACGAAATGCGTTCCGGCGGAGAAATGCAAGCCAATCTTCGCCAAAGGATTTGAGAAAGGCAAAAGATACCTACTAAGACTAGTCAAATTCTTCCACCAGGTTCGATTTTGTTTTCACCATAGACAATCATCTTCTTGAGATCATCTCTACTAATTTCGTGCCCATCCATCCGTTCAAGAACGAATCGATTCGCATCGGCATAGGTAAGTCTGGGTATGCGAGCTACCATTTGACCACTTCACAACAATTTCCAGGTCAACGCTACTCGGTCATCGTCGAAGCGAATACATTAGCACCAGTTCAAGGCGATGGCAACTACTGAAGCAGGAGTATAGTCTCAGATGGCTGTGGCGGGATCCAGGATAACAAGCCGAAAAGCGGTATCATTCGTTGCAACCCAAGGAGCACTAGTCTACCAACTCGGCGAACTTCACTACTCTCAGTACAGCTTGTGCTGACATGCCTGTTGAAAGTTTTGTGCCCAGAATCGCATGGGATGTGGACACACAGGCCGTGAACGACGTACTTAATAATACCTTCGAGGCTGATCTTGATACTGTCAGCACCCAAGGGGCGTTCCGCTGGGATGTTACTGATACCCCCGCCTGGTATGGCGGCTTACAAATCGTCTACTCCATAGATCGCAAAGACTGACCCTTATGTAGGCTCAGTTTCTCCTCCCCCATAATTCTCAAACTCGACAACACGACGAGGAACTCCGAATACGCCATCGTAGAAGAAAATCATCACAGAGGCTACGTCTACATTGTCATTACGATTCAATTACTCTTCCGAAACGAAATTAAACGTTTCATACCCGCCGCCCATCCGATTCACCTTCGCGGGTACGATTTCGTCATCCTGGCTCAAAGCTCCAGTCTATACAACATGACCACGAGCCCCAAGACACTTAACTTCAACAACCCGCCAAGGAGGGATATGGCACTCTTGCCCGCTGGTGGATGTCTAGGCGTACGGCTTGTGCATTGCCGCATTGGTAAATCATTGATTGAGCCACGAGCAATAATAGCACCACTGACACATATACCCTTTACAGCCTGGCAAGCATCGTCCGGGCTGGCTCTGTAGATTCTCGAGCGTCAGCATGATATCGAGCCTGCTACTGGTAGCTTGGAGGCTCCAGAGCAAACCTGCCAAGGGTGGGATACGTGGCTTGCCAAAAACAAGGCTACTTTTGCTCACGGTGACTCTGGCATCCAAAAGGTGGGATGTTCTCATCACAAAGACTTGAAGATTGATTAGCAATATAGGTCGGTAAATGTGGGATGAAATACGAGAAACGTGATCCAGCTTGTAGGAACAATGAGATGATGACGGACAATCTTTCAATGCCTTCTTTGTTGGAATACCAGCTAGCTTAGTAAGTGTAGTGAGTTTGATGACCAAGAACATGATCCACAGTGATTATCCTAATCTCTGAGATGTAGAGCCTGGGTTGCCAGTATGATGAGCTTGGCTCATTGAAAGGAGACGACCATAATATTTCTAAGCCGCAAACTGAAGAAGTAGTCAGCAACAGGTGAGAGCTGTAGATTCATGAAGATCTTAGACTGGGCGTTGTACTTTGTCTCAATGTCAACGGTCAGCAATGACCAGTGCATAGATCGCCTTAATTGCAATCAAGTCTCAACCTAGTTCTCGAAGCGTTCTTCGCTGCCCATCTCCCCATCCCAGCTACCTCCTCGGCGCACTCGGCGCCAACCCAGGCACACCACTATACCTCTCCTCCCTCTCCGTCTTGAAAAGCACCTGAATCCAAAATTCCTTACTATCCTCATCGAACCAGCTCCAAAACCTCCCCTCCCTCCTATCCACCTCCCTCGCCTGCAACTTAAACCCACAAGTCTCATACGGCTCCGCCGCCACCAACAAATACTGATAATTCTTATCCGGCGGATCATCCACCTTCTGCTCAAACGCACTCATAAACCTCACCCTCGGCACCACGCCCGGCGTAATCTCCGGATACTGCAACTGAAAAAGCAAGCCATGCTGCCTCGTCAACGGATCCTTCGTCTTCGTAATCTTATACCCCGGCCGTCCAATCTTCACCATATTCCGCCGCACCTGCACTCCCATATTAACCCCCAACATAGCATCCTGACCCGCCTTTCCCTCTTTCTGCTCTCTCGCCGCACGTCTTGCGAGGTTGGTCTGGTGTTTGCGACCTTGGGTGTGGGCGAGGTAGGAGCCGTCGTTTTGGTGGACGGTGAGGCAGAGCCGGCATTCGAAGCTGCCGACGTGGTTTTTGAAAAAGTATGGGTCTTTGTCTAGGTCGATGGTTTCGAGGGCGAGTTTGCGGAGCCGTTCGCGGCGGTCGGCGTTCGTGGCGGATTGGGAGGCTACTCCACCGCCACCGAATTTGGAGCCGACGCGGTTCTGGGGTGCGGTGCGTTAGTGGGTGTGGCTTTTTGAGGGGGAAAAGTGGGAAGGTGTACCTGGTAATCCATGATAGGCAGTCGAGTGCAAAATTTGGTCTGGAGACGAACGAAGGCGAAGACCAGGGATTGTTATCGCGAGTCAGAGTTATGAGGTTCAGGAAAGCAGAAGTACCAGAGCGGCTAGCGCGCTTTTGGCGCTAACGTGCAATGCCAAGACAACTATGGGTGACACCCAGTCGTTCTAGAACCAATTCTCAATTCTCAGATCTCGTCCCCGAACCTTTCAACTTCTCCTTGCCATGGAGCTTGACACCCTGATCGATCGAATCCCTCACATACCCTAGGTAGGCTTCGATCATGACCTCAATGAACATGAGCCCACGGCCCTATATACATTAAGGCGTGCGGGCTATCCGTTTAGCGTTAGCGTCAATGGTTCCGAAATCTACTGTAGAAGCATGGGATATTTTGGGGAAGCTGGACGATGGAAGATAATGGAATTGCTAACCATGGATGCGAAGGGGCTGGGGCTGTACCGAGCACCGCCCTCCTTTGGCATCTGCTGATTTATTCTGTGATGGGATGGGATGGGGTGACCGTTTGAACCAGCGTCGAAGCTCATTCTAGATAGAAAATGCTCGAGTGTGATAATGAGGGATGTCAGATATACCAATTCCTATGGAGGGGTTTTCTGGATAGGGGTTTTCGAAGTTGTTGTTGAATCGTTTCTTCTTTGTGGTGGTAGAGCGTTCTGATGCTGTCTTGGATGTGAGTTGTGGTCCTTGCCATGCCTCCTGGTAGGCGCCAGGCAAGCCTTACCCACAACGTCTCAGAACGACGGCGCAATGAGGCGGTAACACAGGGCACGTTTCAAGAGCTCATCCTCACAAAAGCTCAGCCTCATCCTTTGAGGCGTCTGTATACAGATCCTCGATGATGTCATTCTCCAATCGCAATGCCAAGCCCCATCGGCTCACTCGCCGCGTCACCAAATCCTTGCAGAATCCTTCAATGCTGAACCAACCACTCACATTTCTGAACATGTCCTGTGAGCGGGGTAGTACAATCTGGGAATCCTGCTTCTGTGGAGCACCAGTTTTAGGAATATTTCAGCGTTCGTTCTTCTTCAACTCGGTCACCATAGGCCTCCATACCAAAAGACCATCGAAATGACCGAGCAAACATCTCCCGAAACTCAGCAGGATCGTCCAGATGCTGCGCAATCGTCGCAGGAAGCTGTACTTCCAGGCGGTGCAGTCGTCGGACCGAGTAGGAGGTATGTGCGTTCAATTACTGTCTTCAATGCTTGAGATTTCTTTGCTTTTGCAGCTTTAATCCCTCGGGATCAGCATGTTTTCCGTCTGAACGGCTTTCTAGAAGATCTGCAGGCCTCAGAGAATTGATAGAACTGCGTAGGCTCGAGATTGAGATTTGACACGGTCTGGAATCTCTCAAGCACCGAAATGCCAGCGAGTCTTGAATCTCTATTACGAGAAACTTGGCGTTCTATGTGACTTGCGAGCCTCACCCCATTACCCTTCCCAAGTTATTCAATCCACTGGACTTGATTCTAAGGCCGCAAACCTTGAGAATCATGTTAGGAAGACAGCCGTTTTGGACGGAGTCCTTCCAGAACGAACCACCATAAATAAAAATCTGGGGCTGGCTTTGCCCCTTCTAGCATTTCCATATGAAAACTATGTAGTACTCCGCTCAAACATGGGAAGGGTTTATCCGCAGCGCATGGGCGCAGCTATGAATAACACATACAGCGACAAGCAGAGTCCAAACAATATTGTGTCCTGTTGTTTGAAATGCATATTCCTTTGAATCCTATGTCCCATTGGGAACGTTCGCTCAGCCGAACGCTACTTCCTGCCAGGTGGACAATTAAGAAGAATGAAAAGTCGCCAAAGTTGCCGACGCTGGGCTCTCAGGACTCAACCACAAAATCTCTTCATCACATTCTAGCGTTCGCATGCGAATATATACATACACTTTGATTCCAAAAATCCCTCGCTGTGCGCATCTTAAGCTTCGTTGTCCTCACCTTGAGCTCTACCGCTGCGTTATGTACGGCTGCTGACACTTTGTCTTCACGATTCAGCAAGGACACCAGTAGTCATGAACTCAATCCTCGGTCTGACACCGGATCAGGTGGCGAGTACGTTGTTTGGCCGAAAGACGGTAATAATAAGGACGCCGTTGCAAAGACGGAGGACTTCTTGAAGCAGCTCACACGGCAATCAACCATCTATTCACACACTGATCCCGACGGAGAATTCGTGCTTTGGCTGGTTAACGTCACTGATTCACATGTCGATACTATCAAACAGATTGAGGGAGTGGATAGCGTTGAGCCAAATGTTATCATCGCTGAAGACTTCGCCGCCGTCCCAGTACAAACCGAACCAGCCAAACTATCAGAAGCGAATAAGGCAAAGAGGGATACATAATATACTACTCAATTGACTGCCGGATATGACCTCAAGATGATAAATCAACCTAAGTAAGTTTCGCCGTTTTCGCCAGAATCAGCTCGGGTCTATGATATGCCTCACCAACGGTGTCCACCCCCGATCCAAGATGTTTATGCTCAAACTGTTCTGTCAGATTCTTGAAATGCTTCTGGGACACTATACTGACACCTTTGTCACCGACAGGACGGTACTAGACATAAAAAATCTTAACAATTACGTCTACGAGGCAAAAGGTGGCAATGATATATACATATATCATGTTGAGCGGGTGAGTCTCCGACAATATTCATAGATTTTCAAATTAATTAAGAAACACATCTAGGGCATCAACGCGCAAAAGACTGATGTAAGCGTTGCGGCGTTGATCCATCACTGCACTTAACATTAACGAAATATAGGAGTTTCCGGCCAACAGAGTAGACGTAATCGTGCGAACTGATCGCTCAGTGATATTGGGACAATTTCACCATGACGATGGTTCGCCGGATGGACACAGCACCCAAACAGCTTCGAAAGCGTTGGGTGAAAAATATGGCTTTGCTAAAAGGTCAAAGTTGGTCATTTTTGAGTTGGCTGATTATGAGGTCATCGATACTACAGTAATTTTCGGAGCAGGTACGTATGTTTGATCTTTTAACTAAGGTTTGCCTGGAATCTTACTGGAATTAAGACTACAATTCGTCATTACTGATACTCTGTATACTGACAGTCTGGGATCACAACAGTAAAAAAACAACGCAAAGGTAAAGCTATCGTCACGGTCTCTTGGGGTTCCATGAATCCTCACGATCCTAATAATCTCAGTAACGCGTGGAAGCGGGCGCAAATTTTCATAAAACGACTTCTCAATGATGACATACCTGTCTTTGTTGCTGTCAGTAATAAGGCCAAGGAGATGTACAACGGCCAACTCAGGACGAATGTCGATGCAGCACCTGCCATATCTGAGGGACCGGACTACCCTGTAATAGTAGTTGGCAACGTCGATTCTTCGGGAACCCCACAGGAGGACTCTCAACAAGGCCCTCATGTCCAACTTTGGGCTCCAGGAACTAGACTTCCAGCGCAGGATAAGGATCTCGATCTTCCCAAGATCGTCAACGGGACGTCTGCCTCTGTAGCCTTAATGGCTGGTATGCTAGCGACCTACCTTGCCTACGACACTGTTCCGTTTGACACCACTCCTGACAAACTGGCGGCGGCTGCGAAACATTGCCTGATTGACCATACCCACTGGCAACGGCAGCCTAACATTAAGGTTCTCTGGAACGAAGTTGACGAAGCCCACAACCCCAAGAAAGCCAGCTCAGACCCTCTTATCTACCCGGCAGCCTCGATAGAACCTGCACCTGCCCCGACCTCTCAGACAGCAGGACCTCCGCCGGCGACCGCGCCCTACGCAGAAGGGGTCTGCGCCATTAACGTTACGCAAATGGAGGTGGCTGTTAACCCAAACGGAGAATACAAGCTTGAAGTCACGATGACGGATAACAACAAAGCACAGATTGGCTACACCGAAGCTACACAGGCCAATGCCACGCACCCACTGTATTTCCAGAGCAAGCTTGAAGAAGTCCTCGTTTGCGTGCCCGAATCGCGAAACGACTACATCACTTTCGCCCTCGGAGCGCAGCAGTGGCCCAGCAATGGCAAATTTGCACTGGGGGCGGTCCCCAGCTGTACGGAGAATAAATGAACCGGGGATATACTGGTAGCGTAGCACCCTTTCCAATTTGGTTTGAAATGTCATGATGCTGATGTTTGGTACAGAAAACTCGATATATCGAGTGCAATTTTCAATGTACTTGGGGCCATGGGAAGTCGTCCGGCGGGACGAATTGAGACTAGCGGAATAACATATTGGGTCGACATTGCAACATTAGATTGAGAAGGCGCGAGATTCATTTCTGTGGTGGATTTTGGTGCGAAAGAGACTACGTTTCATGCAATTACCATGTCTGGATTTTGAGCTTCGAGGATTGCGAGGAGCAGGATCGGGACCATGTTTCCTTTGCTGGGAATTGATTTTAACGTAGGACAACTTCGCGAACTTGGATTTCAATCACAAAGACTGTACACACAAATTCGATTGTGTCTCTTATATCCGTATCTTTTGTACCAAAGCTCTTATGCGAAAATGTTTCATTGAGGATACATTATCTGGTGTTCTGAGTGGGGCTCGGATCATGAATCTCATAAGCCGCCAGCTATAACCGCAGACCAACTCTGATTTCATGTATTTACTCTAGCGCATATGGTCGAAGCTGAGACATTAGTTGTGCGAGCACACCGCTCTTAATGGGCTTTCTCTTGGACATCCAATGAAAAGGCAGATAGCTCTCCGCGACCTGTATCCCTGAGATGCCTTCCCGCTAGAGTGTGCTTCATGCCGTGAAACTAGCCTGCTTGGCCAACGCCTCTCACCTAATATACGAAGCGCCGATGATGTCGTAGGTTATTACTTACTATAAGAATATACGTAATACTAAACAAAGTTATATAAATATTATATATTCTTAATAGAAAATATTATAGGGTCGATAAAGGATAGTTAGCTCGGTCTAAAGAAAGATATTATTATTATATTAAAGCTCTGATAAGGGGTCAATATAATAGTATGTAGTGTGAAAGATATTGATTATTCTATGGAGGATTTGGCCCTGATATGCCAGAATCCTAGAGTCACCCTAGTCCCGATAGGGCTAGCGGTAGGGCTCAGCCCGCTATCTTAGTAGATATCTATAGTAATACTCCTGCCAAAGTCCACCCCGTAACAGATCGCCTAATTTAAAAGAAAGAAGTTAACGCCCTCGTTAACACGCTTATATAGGTAATAACGTAAATAGCGTCTATATATAGAAGTAAATAAACAAATAATATATATTCTAAACTATCGACCGATTACGGGTAGGCCCGCAGAGCCTTAAAGCTTAGCGTAGAGCCGTAAAGCTTAATATTAAAATCGCGATAACGAGGTAAGGCGACAGGGCGGTATAAGGATAACACAGGCAACTAGCGGTAAAAGCTATAGTATTAATAAAATAAAGGCGTATACGTATAACGTTATAAGAGTATTAGTACTGAAGGACTAGGGCCTTAAATATATATTAATAAAATAAAATCTTTAGCGTAAATCTAGGCTAGATCTAGGCTAGATCTAGGTAAAAGTCGTTTAGCGGTGCTTTTAGAATTAAAATTATTTTAACGCGGAGCTAGTCCCGATTCGGCTGAATAATTATATGATTTTTATATTATCCGAAGTTTTTTCCTATATAAGTATACTACTTAACTAAGAAGTAGCGATAACGAGGGGTATATACTTAAGTCTATATAAAGGAGTATATAGGTAATACTATATTAGGATATTCGGGCTATATAGCTCTACGTACGATTAAGCGAATAATTTAAAACTATTAAAAAGTAGTTTTACCGGTTCTCGGTATAGTACCCCTTTAATATTATCGTAGTACCCGTGCTCTAAATAGAGCTCGATAGGTAGATTTAATATAACGGCTATTTCCTAATAAAGATAGGTAAAGGGCGATAATATAAAAAGAAAATATAATTATACTTCTAGAGTTATCGACCTTAAAAGAAGAATTTGGTTTAGTATTTAACCTATTATTCGTATTCCTTAATAAATTCGCCCGCGAAAACGTTTTTAGCGTTTATTTAACGGTCCTATATAAATCCCTAGTCTTTCTAGGATAGGAGGTATTCGGTAGTATAACTCTTCCTCTTTTTAATAACGCGTTTATCGAGGATACACTTTAGTTTTTATTCTAGCTCTAAGTCGTCTCGCTCGGTTTTTATTACTTTAGGGTTAATGGGCCGTAGACGTTTAAAAGGGTCTTTACCCGGTAATAGGTACTACTTTAATTATACTATTAAAAATACGTTATAAATTTTTTAATTTTCTGGGATATTAAGGCGGTATACGAGCCTATCGATATAGTTAAGAACCTTAAATAGCCTAGTTATTTATTAATTATATTTACGACTAGTGAGTTTATTTACCGGAATATTATAATCTTTATATAGGTATAGTAAAGCCTAGTCCCCTTAACGGAAATAATAAGAGTAATAGGCACGATTATAATACTCTTTATTATATATTTAAATATAAGTAATTATATCCGAAGTTTAAATACGTACTAGCTCTTTTAATAAAACGTTATTCTTTTAACCATCGGCAAATCTTAAAAGTAAATGTCAACATGCTCCAAGCGCTATCAGCCCTGTCAGAAAGCCGTCTACGGGTTTGCGCTGAAACTCCATGTCAAATGCCGACCCGAGGTTCAGCAGGATCAGCAAGTCAGGGGTCCGGGCAGGGTCCTGTCAGCAAATAGTACTTGCTGTCAGCAGGTTCAGCAACTCGATAAATCGTCAGCAACTCAAATATCAGACGAATAGGCCCATTACATGCCCTATAGCATGCGCATTTGCATGCGCATTGGCATGCGCCATAGTATGGGCCATAGTATGGGCCATAGTATGCCCCATGGTATGCGCAATGGCGTGCGCAGCTTGCGCATGCCATTGAATGGCATGCGAATGGCATGCGCAAAGGTATCCTGAATAGCATGCGATGTGCGCCCCCCGCAGCAGCCCCTAAAACATCAGACGAAAGCCCACCATGGCATGCGCAATCATGGCATGCGCCAAGGCATGCGCAAGGCATGCGCCAAGGCATGCGCCATGGCATGCGACATGCCATGGTATTCATGTGCGCATACTCCCGGATGTGCCTGGGTGACGCTCCCGCGAGAACTTTCGCCAAAACTCATTATTCCGGGCCCGGTAGGTCGCTGGCGTTGGTAGTCGTCGCTGGGGGTCGCTGCCGTCAATGGCGACGATCATAGAACTTCATTTATTTCAGCCCTATGATAGGGCTGGCTGCTGTCAGTATGCTGACGGTATATACAAGTTACTGAAGTTACTGATCCTGCTGAAATTAACCCGGAGTTGCTGACAGGATACTGCCTAGAACCCCGACTTACTGAACCTGCTGAAAGTCACCTGCCCGGACCCCTAACTTGCTGAACCTGCTTACAGGACGCTGGCAGCCCTATCCGCAAATTAGGGCTGCTGGCAGGACGCTGGCAGCCCTATCCGCGCGGTCGGCAACTCGGCTTTTGGCAGGAGTTTTTGAGATTTGCCGATGACTTCCTAGGTCTAACGCGTTATTAATAGTAAAACCGAAAGCTACTTTATTTAGGGTATAGTTAATAGGCTAGGAGAACGTATTATTATATTATATAATTATAAAAGGTAGTATCTTTTCTTAGGCTTTAGGGTTTTATAAGGTAATGATCTAGAATCGTAATATAATTTTAATAGTTTGATTTATACGCTCGTTTAATTTATCCGTTTATAGATAATAGGCGGTAGAAAATATTAAATTTACTTTAAGTTTATTAAATAAAGCCTTCTATAGAGTATTTATAAACTTCTAGTCGCGGTCGGAAAGAATAGCCTTCGGAATACCCTAGTCCACTAAATATAGGCGACGTAAAAGTATATATATTTATTACTTTACTTTTTATATTAATTTTCCTAGAATCGCGGTTACCTTTCGGGAAAATTTATATATAACGGTTATAATATTATCGAATCCTTCCTACGAAAGGGGTAAGGCTAGGATAAAATCGATAAAAATTATATAAAAAGGAGAGGGCGGTATAAGAATAAATTATAATACTTTATAAGGTTTATATCTAGGAGTATTAAATAACTAGTATTATAAATAATATCGTAAATACTCCCCTAGCTTCTTATTTAATTTATATATATACTAGTACCTAGTTATTATCTTATAGTACTTATATCTTCCTATATATAAATTAGAATATACGACGTCAAATATAGCTTTAACGTATAAGGAAGGTATATATAGGCGCTTTAATATATATACGCGATTAATAACCAAATTATCGGTATATTATATTAAGCCGTTATCCCCCTTTAAAAAAGAAAGATCTACGGCGTCCTCGCCGGTTTCTACGTTATAGTTAAATATATGATTTATTTTAACCTAATAGTCGTTATTCTAGTACCCTTAAAGTAATTCTTATTTAAACTGCGCGTTTATTTCTACTAATATATAAATCTTATATATATATATTTAAAGTATATCTAGCTCGCCTTCTAAAAAGTCCCTAATTACGTCCTTCTACTATAGTCGGGATAAAGTATCTAGTACTATATATTTAACGCTAGGTTTATAACGGATTTTTATATTTTAAAAACGCTAAATATAATCTAAGGCCCGTACGATACGTAAATTAATCTTTACCGTAGATAAGGTATTTATATTTATTTATTTAATTATACTAAGCGCAGTTTTATAATTAATATAAACGACTATTTTAGGGGCTAATTCAACTATATATTTAATTTTAATAAATATTTATATTATTTTTATTAATTCTATTTTAGTAGGTTAATAGCGTATTTTTATATCCTTAAAGAGTCGGTTAAAGAAAAGAATAAACTAAACCTACTTCCGGTCGGGATAAAGGCTTTTTAACTTTTTTATAATATAATAAATTATAACCCCGTAACCGAATTCCTTACTAGTATTAAGGTCGATAAATAATTCCTTTTTATCGTCGAAGTAATATAAAAAGAAAGATTTAGAAAGGGTATTTTAAATAGCTTTAAATAAACGGATCTCTTATAGGGAAAATAATTTAAAACTAGTTTTCTTAGTATATTCCTGTCGCTAAGCGCCTATAGGGGGTACTTTATTTAATAATATAGTTTTCTTATCTTATAAAGGCCTGGCTAGAGTAGTATAATCTTTAATATAATCTTTTAGTTAATTAATTATTCCTAGGTATATCTTAAGTACTACTAGCGTTTAAGAGAAAGTTAATTATTTAATAATTATAAACTTTTCTTTAAAAGTTAATAACCCGAACGAGTTAACCTTTTAGTTAAATAGTATAATTAATAAATAACCGATAAACGCCTTCTTAGGGTTAACTAAAATATTAAATTTAACGAATAAAAAAAATACTATATATAGGTATTAAATATAATCCTCGAGGGTCTAAAAGAATACTATAATATTATCGATATATACTCGGGCGAATACCTTATAGATATATAGGATCCGGTCTATTTACCGCTATATATATATAAACGAGTTCTTGAATCTTATTACCGTAATATTAAAAGTCTCTTGGCCGCGGTATAATATAACGGTAAGTTTATATCTATCCTTAGGGTATATACACTATTAATAGAAGAAACTAGCCGCGTCGATAACAGTAATCTAACGATAACCCTTAACGGCGTTAATTATATTATTTTATAAAGATAAATAATAGACGTCTACTATAACTATAATATTTAAATCTCGAATATTAATAATAGTACGACCCTTCTTAATACCGTCTAATCTTATAGTCTAAACAACGAAGACTAGGAAGTTGAATAGAGTAGTTTATATCATTTATTTAAACTGTCCCTGAATATATAGTTTATTAAAGGTTTCGTTAATAATCTTCTAACTCTCGTTACTTATAGGATAAATATATATCGTTTTAGGTACTTTATCTTCTTAGTCGGCGCGCAGTAGTATACGTATTTATTCGTTTTTTAGAATATTAATAAAGCCTCCTTCTACCTAAAGTATAAAGAATTAATTAATAATCTTTATTAACTCCGGTTATTTACTATAAATAATAATATCGTTTAAGAGGATATTATTCTTTATCGAAGTAATTACCTCTATTAATAAAATAAAAGGCCGGGAATTAATTAGGTTCTTTATATCTTTACCCCCTAAAGATTATTTAAGAAGTAATAAACTAGAGCTAGTAGTAACCGTATTATTAAAAGTATTTTTAATAAAAGTTTCTTTATACTTTTAAGGAGGCCTTCGTATAGCGAGCTCGCGAACGTCGTTATCGCCTATAGTAATACTATAATAATTATTAAATTAAACTTCGATTACTTGGCCTAGTTTTATATTCCTAGGGATTTTAACGTACTTATCCGTCTTATTCTTTATAAGTACTAATCTTATTCTATTATTAACAATTCCGGTAAAGAGGTATAAGTTAGTATCTACCGGTTTAAAGAAATAGTCTCGTATTAATAGATTAAATTTATAGACTTCGATAATTACCGTAGCTTATAGGGGGATAACCCTTATTTTCGTAGTATATACCGGCCGGTTTATACTTGAACCTCTTAAGTAAACGTCGATAAGGCACTTTATATCGTAGCTACTAATACGGGCGATTTACCGAGATACTAATATATTAATCCCTTTAGGGGCTATAACGTCTATACTAATAAATATACCTACTTTAAGATTATTCATAATATGGATTTTTTTAGGGGCGGTTTCGGTTATTATTTTATTACCGCTTTTATCTTTCCCGGGGAAGTATAAGGAGGTAACGATATATTTAGAAATAATATAGCGGTTAGTACTAATACCGGTAACTTAGAGTAAAGTTACTATAGTACGGATTCTAGCTTTTAGAAGGAAGCGTAATATAAATTTATAATCAACGATAGTTACTTTATAACTAGTATCCTTATAGCTCTTTTCTACTTTAATTCTAGAGTTTAAACCGACCCGAATACCGGCGTACCGGTACTTCCTAAATACTTATCCTATTCCCGTATTTTTAGAAGAATCGTAGTTTAATTTAATAATGAGTTTCTATTTTAGTAATTCGTTATTCGTTTTAATTTAATAATAGGTTTCTGTATTCTCGTTTATTACTAAAGGTTATTTACTTTTCTAAATAATATTCATAATTAAACGTTTAAAGTAAGAGGCTTTAATAGGGTTCCTACCTAAATCTTAATTTCTAAAGTACGTATATAGTACGTTTTTAAAAGAGAATAACTCTTTATAAATACGGTACTCGATTTATTTAGGCGAATCGATAATAGTTATTTAGTAACCGGCTATTTCGTTTTATTTATTATAGTAATCCTTTTACTACTAATCCTGGCTCTACTCATTAGCGTAATTAATATTAAGTGTAGATTATTCTTTTATTTATAACTCTATAATACCGTCTTCTTAAAAGCGGTCCTCTTATACTTCGGTTTTATAATAAGTAGTTATACGCCTAGAGGGTATTTATTATTACCCGAAATAATTAAGATTATAACTACCGGTTATAGGCCCGCGGTTTTCTTGGCGCGGTTAATAGTTAAGACGATTTCTATTTCTAGGAGGGAAAGGTATATTTCTAGTACTACTACTAATAATCTATAACTAAATAGGTGGCGGTTAAATTTAACGAGGCTACTACTACGTTTAAAGGATATTTAGTATATTCTAATAGACCGGATTAATAAATTAATAAAAAATAGCTTAAGGTAACTAGTTCTACTATAAACGGAACTAGTTAAGTTATTAATAATTCTATTAGCCTTACCGTAAGCCCTTTAACTTAGGAGGTAATAGAGGTTTAATCGTTTTATTACTTCGTATTATTCCTAACTAGGCTTCTTCCTTAATATTAAATAAATTAAAGAATTTATCTAGTAGGATATTAGGTTTAGGCGGATTAATAAAAGATTTAAAATCAGAGTTAATATAGTCGTAGATTATAGATATTTATTAATATACGCTAGGAATGTCGGCGGCCCTAGTTAGGCTAAATATTTTATTTATATACTATTTAGGCGTCTTACTAGTGCGTACCTAAATAAATCTATATTTATTAAAACGAAGTTTATATATAGCTTCTGGCGTTTTTATTTTAAATTACTTAATAAAATAACCTATCTATTTAAGGCTAACGAAGGTACGTATTAATACCTTAATATTAATATTTAGTTTATTTAAGAACTATTTAAAGACTACTTCTTTAAGATATAAAGATAAAAGCTTTTATACCTCCTCTTCGCCGTATTATTTAATTATATTATTAACGCGATCCTTAAAATCGAAAACGTTCTTATATATAATATACTTTTTTAAAGTAAATAGGTTATCCTTCTTATCGCCCTTAAGGTCGAAGAATCTAATCTCTTCGAGTTTTAACTTATTCTAGGCGTTTACTTTAATATTAATATCGTTTTAACCAGTTAAGTTATTTACTTTTAATAAGTCTTAAGGTCTTACTAGGTCTTCCTTTATCCTAATTATTAACCTAATAATAAGAGCCTAAATTTCTAGCGATTCTATGAATTATATTATTTATTCGGAATCTATAATAAATTACTCGGGCTCGGGAGGAGTTATAATTTCTTTGTTTTTAAATTCGTCCTCTAAAAGCTACTCCTCTTATAGGTGTTAACGTAGCTCTTTAATATCCCTTCGGAAAGTACCGATAAACGGTATTACGGACGTTTTATTTATAACCTAGGGTAGTTATATAATAGGTTATTTAAACTTAATATACTCCGAAAGGTCGTTATTAAACTACTTCGTTTTCCGGCCCCTCCTTAATAAATATTAAAAGGGTACTTTAATAGGAGGATAAAGAGACTATATAATTATCTAGGTAACTACTCGTCTAATATTAGAAATAACTTTTATTTATTTTAGGATATATTTATTTAATAGTAGGAATTCTTATAAATAGAAAGTAAAATTAACTATAATAGGGCTTAACTAAGTTTCTTCTAGGGTAATAACTAGGGTAATAATTAATAATAAATACTAAAAGTAGTAATACTAGGCGAATAATAAGAGTAGTATTAAAAGACTAGTATTCTAGTGTTTTTTTTTCTATAGCGGAAGCGTAAAAGATATAATTAGTAATATATTTATTAGGCTGGACGTTTACCTAATAAGTAGTTTACTAAGATAAGTAACTATATTAATAAAAAAGAAATAAATAAAGAGACGTTCTGAATACTTAATTTAGTATTTACTATAGATACCCTAAATAAAAAGAGTACTGAATAGGTTATTTTAATAACTTAATAAAGAGCTTAGAAGCACTTATTTAAGGTAGTAGGGTACGGTGCGGAAGCGCTAAGTAAATATAACGTAGGTAAGGCTCGCTATCGATACGGAGTAAGTTATTTTGAATATAGTAGTTAACAGGGAGTATATTAGCCGTTTTAGAGGTTATTTTACTACTTATAGTTAATATAATCGTTCTTACTAATATAGAAGAGGTATGGTTCTACGTTAGTATAGCCGTTGCTACCATTTAACAAGGGGTTAATATAATAGTATATGGTGTAAAAGATATTGATTATTCTATGGAGGATTTGGCCCTGATATGCCAGAATCCTAGAGTCACCCTAGTCCCGATAGGGCTAGCGGTAGGGCTCAGCCCGCTATCTTGGTAGATATCTATGGTAATACTCCTGCCAAAGTCCACCCCGTGACAAGCTCTTTATCTTAACGTATTCTAAATATTTATTTTCTTATGAGCGATTTTAGTAACTAAAGCTAATCAAGTCGATATTATAATGAATTAGTTATTATCAGATTTTACGAGTCTTTATTATTCCCTAAATATACTACTAGTAACTTTATTAAATTTAATATATCAAGGAATCAGACGATTGCTGTTTTGCCAGCTACTTGACTTGGCGCTTTTAATGAGCCCATGTACACCATAGAGCATCAGATAAAGAAAAGCAAGTCTTGACCACTCATCCCTTGCGCTGGGGCTGTTGCGGCCTCAGTTTCACGGTGGCATAAAAGTGGTGTCCAAACCCCGTCGTTCTTCATGTAAGAGCCCAACGCAATAACGGACAGTACCCGCTAAAAGTCATACAGTCAGAACATCATAGCCCTAATTGCGATCGGTCAGATGCCATGACACCAAATCTCCCGCTCTATCCCTGAGGACACAGGCACAGAGGCCGAGGGCTAGCTACCGCCGCTTATCGTATTGATTGCGATAAGTCGCAGAATAGACTATGGTGGGTAAAGGAATACCTGATTTACATGATTTCCGAACTTCTCAATTTTCTACGAAGATGGCTAATCAAACATGAGTTTTTGTTCACAATATTAGGAGCCTCTTTGCCCGCTAAATATTCCTCTAAAGAGACCCGGTAAGACGCATCTGTGAAAATTGTTGTACCAATGTAATTCTACCTCGAGTATAAACAACAGAGGAATTGTCTCTTAGAGTGACCTACGGACTTTCTCTTCAAAATGGCTCCATAATATTGTCTCTGGTCCTCAGTATCGTATATCTTTCCTGAAGCTTAGAAAGGTGGCTAGATTCCTGTTCCATTCAGATGCAGTTGTGAAGAAGTCAGCTGCTCGCTTTCAGATCTCTGTTTCTGTTGGCCACAGCCGTGGCATGAGTGTCACGAATCGTGTCTTTACCACTACGTAACCATAAGCCATTAGACCTTGCCTCTCTTGATGACTTGCGGCCAAGTAAACACTAAGAGACCGGAACAAAAACTGGCCGAGACGACTAAAGTCCATTACTGTTATCAAACTACACTCCCCCAAAATGAGTATCGTTCACCTGATAGTAAATGTAAAGGACTGATGAGTTGCCCCCTCCAGATGTTGCACCTATCCTTCTAGATGGAAAAGCTGCTGGGAGTGGCGGAGGATCGACAGGACTGGGTCCGGTGTCCACATTTCCTATATTCACCGCGATATTGTTATTCGAGTTGAGATACACCAGAGCTAGGTTGTCTTGAGAGAAGGCAAAAGCAGTAATATCGACACTACGGTTGAAGCTTGGCGGCGCAATCGTACTAGCACCTAGGTCGAATATGGTTAGCTGATCTAGGGTTCCACATGATTAGAGAGTGCCATACTGCCGTCGCCGCCATTGAATGTATACATCCCATTCCCAGCGCCAGACTGATTGTACGTCCAACTTGATCCCTGAATAGCATTGTTTGCTGGGTTTGCGGACCCGGTGGCATTGAAATGCTCTGCTACATAGCATTGTGTAAACAGCTAAGATGGAAGTGGTGCAGGTTCTGGACCGACGTTAACGCTTGCATGCTGGCTGTTGTAAATACAACTAAGACCGACCCCTGTCAACGAGTCACTACTTGTTGGTGGCTGAGACCCAAGTTAACTGAATAAGTTTGGACTGAAGGGATCTACATTCTGGTAAATGGCATGTTGTGTATCAGGATCCGTGTTCATCATGACAAATGAAGCGTTTTTGGTCTGATAAGTGACAACGGAGGATAGATATGCGGGGGAAGTCTTGGTGGTGTTGACAATAGTAAGCGATGGCACGATGTTGGTGGAAACGTAGAGTCTGGTTTTGTTGGCTGGAGATGCTGCAGCCTGAATAAGTTCTGTGTCTCTCCATGCTCCGTTCGTGAATGCTGTTTGGCTGATGTTATTATTCGAAACATTCAGATAAACCAAGGAGATATTAACACCAGAGAGGTCAGCCAGTCGATATATGCCAGCCATGCTGAGGACGATGGACAGAAATCTCACATATTTTCCCGTATCCAAGTTCTGCGTCGATAAACTAGCTGGAATATTCTCACACGACGCTCCCAAAGCACTTCCAAATTTCGCAGTCGTTGGTATCGTTTGAACCGGCAACACATTCCAATTTGACGATGATGAGGAATACTGACACCCTCGGACATTACCTTGGATATCCTGCAGAAAGACCCATCGATCGCCGTTGGGACAACTAGCGGCAGCTAGCGAGGAATTCTTTAGGATGATCGGTAACAGACTCTGGGTACCATTGGACGAATTGGTGAGTATGGGAGGATTTATTGCAGAAGTAGAACTGCTGAGGACGATCAGCCTTCATAAAGCACATTCCTGCCTGTCGCGCACTTACTTAGAGCGATGCCTTCCAATGCTACCTCCGATCGCCCCGGCAATTATCGCGGCCAATATAATAATTCCAATGACAACGCCGGCCCATAGCCTGGTAGTTTTGAAGAATCTGGGTTGCGCTTCGGAGGACCTGTCCTCTTTACTTGGGCCAGCGTGCTCCAGACCATCGTAGGTCGTCTCAAGCCCGGACCCAGGAAGTATCTCCGGGGGAAAGTCGCGTGGCCCATACAGAAGCTCGGGCGCGTTGGATGAATAAACCTCTGGAGCATTATTTGCGGGAAGGGATGCGTGCAAGACACTTTCAGGCGCGCCTGAGGAATAGACTTCCATCGAGAGTAATGTGACTTTTGAGCGGCCCTCCTTTGGGTGCGTTTATGCTAGGCACCGACGCTGGCTTCCAAACAAGCAAAATTCGATATCAAAGGAATTGGAAAAGCGCGCGTGTCATAGGTATTGTGGCAATCTGGGATTGAAACGTAGACTGCTTCTTAAGGAGCGATAAGAAAAAGTCCATTTTAAGGAAGGCAGAATCCTACAGGATTTAGCGTAGTTAAATTTGTTGCGACTTCTTGGCGTTGTAGATCCATGCCACACACATCTAATCCAAAGATTCAAATTACTAAGGTATATTTATCTAGTTTTATAGTACTTTTCAGACTATCGATATTAAGTTTTGTAAGTTATCTCTATATTGTTTCTTCATACTAGTAACTCTTGTTAATTTAGGAATTCACGAGATTCTTTCGAAGATATTTGATCGAGAGTCGATTTCTACACGAATTCTTTTATCTATCATAACTTGAATATTATCCTTTTAATTCTCGGAAATTAAACGGCATTATAATCGTAATAATCATCTCTTTCTTTACTATCATGAAATAATCTAGTCTAGATTTATGGCTACTAAGGTACGTTTAATATTCGACCCAGGTGTGTATGCTATAAGTCTCCAACGCCAGGAAGTCGCAACAGTTTTGAATACGCTAAATCTGGATAACGCGGGAGATCCTTGTCGAAGATCTTCGATATCTCTAGCTGGTTTGAGGAAGCGAAGCGAAATTGGGAGCAATTGAATTGGCCGCAGCAGACTGATGCCTGGCATATCGACAAACAAGCGAAACAAGGACCTTGTACAACATTATCAGGAGCTCCTGCTATTTATCTCGCGCGGGCGCTAGTACTAGGCCCACATGAAAGGAAAAGCAGGCCTTGCTGCTGCCAAGGTGCCCGTTACGACTATAAACAATAAGCGATAATGTTGAATCTAAGGCTCAAATAGAAAAGCAGCTTGAACATATGGCGCAAAGAGCGAATTCTGACACAGCTCGTCATGCAAGGCTGTCAGAAGATCTATGTGACTTTAGCCTTATTCACCACCTGACTTCGCTTGTGAGTAATCTCTCTTCACGCCCGAAGCAGCTCGAGTATCGCATCTAGTATCACAAGAGTCATAAAAAATGGGGAAGATCACCCACCGAACACTGGCAAGTCTTATTGCACAAAGCACAACCTTGTCGAACACCCGACAAAGATGACTGATTGGCCACACTCGTTTTGGTCATTCGCAGCCTTTCTTAAAGTTTCAGCAATCTGTATTATAAGTCATGAAAGAGATGTGAATGTGAGGTTTGGTGCGCCAGCAGCCCTTGTGACTCTTCTCCATGTATAAAAGTGGATGTCCAACCCACAGATATTCCAATTTTACCGTTCTAACCCTCCAAAAAATACACTTCGATATAATTACGAAGTCTGTACGGAGATTCTTAGTCAGAGAACTTGTTTCGAGCTCAATATGTTCAATAGAGTTAAGTCGAATGAACCCGTCGAGTCCGTCGAGCCATATGTTCCAACCAATGCAGTCACCCTCATCGTGGGGTAGGATATAGCTTCAGTTTCTGAACCTCAAGTCTCAATGCTAACAAAAGGTATAGACCAATCGCTCACTGCCTTGGCCTTGAAGGCATTATGAAAATTCTCGGCGGTAACACACGCGTCATCAAAGTGGTAGGCTCCCTTCGCAATTTCCCAATTCTAGTAATAAAACTAACAGCATTATACCTACCAGGTAATCCTCAAAGACAGATTCAATCAAGCGCAAGCCGTTGACCGCCACGCACCGCCAAAAGGAAACCTAGACGCTTGCGGCAATTATGGAATTGCCGAAGTTACCGTGTATAATATAAAAGTTGCTGACTCGACTATCGAGCAATACAATAACACCATGTACACTACACCTCTCTCCTTCTCTTGCGTTACAGGGGTCGTCGTTGTATACTGACTTAGACTCAAACAGTGTCGAAGGTTCTGTTGTTCACGTAGCCAAGAAAGACGCGGCTCATGATATCTCAAGCCAGCTTCAAAAGATGGGAATTGTCTGGACAGGTGGTTAGAAGATATGGAGATGAAATACTGGTTCTGAGCATGGAAATCTACAAACCTGGGTTAGTGTGCTTGGGTTTTGTCCCAGCTCAGCGTGGAGATTTAGAGATTTCCGATACCAACTCGACATCTGAGCATTATGGATATTTGGCGATCGCTGATCAAGTCCAGGATATCAAAGTAGTCTATTGATCAAACGGATGTACTTCAATTCTGTCAAAGACGTTCGTGTGGACTTATGCTCCCAATCTACATGAATCTGAGATCGGTGCATTCATGCCTTATACCTAAGACAGTTCCATGAATGGCTCCAATCTCACTAGAATCATGACGACTGGAAGTGGGTACCTCTGAGAATTTACGGACGATACACTAAGTGAAACACAGCTTTCCACAAGAAGTCTAACCGAGGTGTTACACAATAATCTTGAACGCCACTATGGCCCCACGAAAACATTCTCACGACTCTTAAGACTCAATTGGAAGGAAGCACACAAACAGAAAGTCAAGCACGATGGCACCACACCCCATCAAAGTCTCGTAAGCTGCACCTAAAACTTCAAGAATCAAACATCCGTGTTAATGTCTAGACAGACCCATGGCTCTAACCAATACGGAGGCTCAAATAAAGATGATGTTCGAAGAAAAGTTCGGCAAGGTCAACGCAGTGGTAGTACCCTTTTCGTATCTAGATCGGAAGTTGAACACCAATTCTAATCTTGCCAAAGTTCTTTGCGGTAGACAAAGCCGGCGAAAAACTTATCGTTGAACGCATATCGCCACCATCAGACACCGTGTTTGGTAACCTGAACGACGTCGGCGGAGGGGCTCTTGTACCAAAGATGAACATGTCAAGTGCGAGCGCCGATGAAGCAGAAGCACCAGTCTTTCACAAATTCGGCACCGTTTTCGTTTTGATGGCTGATCAGCATCAGAGTATCGGGGCTGCAACTTTTCTGGATGGGACACCGTATGTCATTGTGCTACTTTCTGTCGAATTCTTGATCAGGGTTTGCTAATTCCTTCGTGATAGGTTGGAGGGCTCGATTGTTCGTTCAAGCTATATCACTAAAGCTGACGGGGAATGTTTCGATCGCTCCAAGAAGTTTGCAAAGAGTGGCGGGGCATGTGTCATTCTGTAGCGATGAACAGTCATGTCGAGGAGCAGGGGATGTTTGCCTTTGCAGAGCGTCAAGGAGTTGTTTGCAGGGTCTTGTACTACGAATCATGAAATTAAGTGATTTCGCGCTCTGAAGCCCTAGCATGACTCCTACTTACGTACGGAGAGGTAGCCAACCAAATATAGTTATGTTTCAGAATCCGGATATGTGAAATTTGTCGAACGCGATTAGGCTTTAATAATGAATTGTGAGTAATACAAGTACAGTGATTGAAGTGTGACACGATGTTTTGAACGCCACCTTGACGCATAAATACTGGGCGATGTCCATTCAATATTGTTCAATATTAAAAGAGACACTGTCTTCAAACCAAGCCTACCATTTTGCAACCAACAAGACCTCTCACAGATTCGAATCAGGAAGAATGAAAAACGCAAAGCTCACCTTCAAGATCTGGCAGGTCATACCGAATTCCAGGTCACAAACCCATTCTTATACTTATGATAGGCCTGTATCATTGGATATTCCCGAGGATGAAATCAAAGATTTCGTCCAGTCGCGTTTCGGCAAAGTGACAGCCGTGGTAAGTTTCCCCAATGACATTCCCTAGCTTTGATACAATGCTGATACCTACACCCTCCAAAGTTTTTCGCCAAGGATGCCAACGGCGAGGAGATCACCGTCGATCATATACCATCAGATAAATTTACCTTTGGCAACCTCCTCGCCGTCGGACACGGAGTAACGATGTTCGACATGCACAAATCGAACATGAGCCCAGCCGGGTCACCTGTTGGCCACAAATTTGGCATGGTCTTTGTGGTGATGACAGATGTACAACAGAGCTTCGTGGCCGCAGGAATGATGGATGATACTAGTTTTGGAGGCTCGGCTATCCACGCAAAGATGATCACAGACGAGGATAAAGACTGTGTGCTTCGCTCTAAGCCTGGTCGTTGCGTGATTATGTAGAGCTGAATTAGCAATCCGACACGAGACATGAGGAAATATCTTGCTCTTGACGAATGAAGATGGCTCTACCCTCATAGTGTCGTCATTTGCGTGCTTGGCCTTTCTCAAAAGCTGCTAATATCAGAACCGATATAGGTCTGTCAGTCTTTGACTCATACTGCACTTACAGTCGATTATGCAAGGACTCTTCTTGCGATTTGCGACTTTGAATGACCGCTTGTGAAACAAAGAGATCATGAGTGCGACTCTTGCCTACGTTAGCCAGGTAGCACATGTTGTCTCTTATAACAGAAATACGAAGACTGTTGAACGTGAGAAATTCCAAGTTGGTAGTGCAGAATGAACGATGAGGAAATAACACAGACAATGCAGTGCTACCTAGACAAGATACTGGGGTATAAGTACTGCCCATCGTGCTCTTCAATGCATCCACTACACTCACATACAGCAATCACAAGTCACCCTTACTAACTCTTTTCCCATCAAAGTGCGCCCGACGAAGCCGAACCCCAAGCATGTCTCAAAGCAACGCGCCAGCTCAGCCTCAGAGCGTACCCCTCACCATCAAGATCACGCAAATTATCTATACATTTCTCCTCATTTGCAAAATCCGTAACTAACAGTATCACAGCCCCGTATTTTTAGACGCCACCGAATCTTCGGTCCGAAAACAGATCGAGTACTTTGTCGAAGTCAGAGCCGTGGTATGCCATCGCAGTCCGCCCATTCAAATTTAAGCAAAGAACATACATACTAATTCACCGCCTCTTTCAAGCTCTTCGCCAAAGATCCCTCCAGCGAAAAGATCCTCGTCCCCGATATTTCACCAGATGACAAAATATCCGAGCACAAAGAAGAAGGAGGAATGGCGTTTTCGTTAAGCCCAAACAAAACAAATAAATTCGGCGCGGTATGTGTGGCAATGGTCGATTCCGGTCAGAGTCGTTTGGCTGCCAGGGTGACTGACGGGCCTCTCCACGCGGCTGAAGTTACCGACGACGATAAGGGGTGCTTGCTTCGTTCGGCACCAGAAGGATTATTTGAGGAGAAGAAAGGGAAGCTGGTGGCGATAGACGACTATAGGGGATAGAAATGATACTGGATAGCTGCTTGCCTAATTAGAAACACTTGCTTGCCTTCTTTGTTTTCATATCCCTTTCCTTGTAGAACTCTACCACCCTGTCCTTTCATTTGATGCTTATTGGTGTAAGGCTCTTATGAAGGGTTGTAGTCTCAGTTTGTGGAATGGTCACACGATCAGGCGCAAAGTAGGAGGCTGTGACCTGCCCACGTCGGACGATATTGGGCATCTATTGCAGCCAGCACAGCGTCCACACGTAGAATCGGTCGTTACGCCAGGTGGCAACATGAATGCCTGCCTTGCCTCTAATACCCTCCGGTCCTTGGTCTTACGTTCATCCTGAGTCTTGCATGTACAAAAGGAATGTCTAACCCATAATATCAACATCAACGATAGTTATACATCTCCTAAAGTATCTGACTCAATACGCCGGCGTCGAGTACTGGGCGATCATCGCTGGCTAAGAACCCATACTTCATCATTCCTTAGTGTGTCAAATGATCACGCTGACGTTGACAGATCTCTCCGGGGAAGAGCTTATAAACCCATTTACATGATATTAATGGAGCTACTACAACAATACGGTAGGATCTGCATCTAGGTATACTATTCAAAGTCTTCGACTGCTTCTGCGACAAGCTTACCAATGATAGGAAAACATTTTTTAACCACTCCACGGGAGTTTGCTCTCAATCTTCCATCGTTCGCTTCGACAACCACATAATGGAGACTGATGCGAATAGGCTTATAAGTGGTTGATATGAAGAGTAGGAAACTCCTGTCCATTGCTTGCCATGTCGTTTATATAGATTACTGATGATGGAACATCAGGTGGCAAGGCCACTGGTTAAAAATCAGGAGGATTTCCCCCGGCTGGGAAATTGAAATGATGTGGTACCATACCAATGGCACTTAGCGTAAGTCTGAAGCACGAAGAAGGAGGTTTACCAAACGTTGACGCATATAACGCTCCAAAAGTCAAGACCCGGGCAACTTGGGAAACTATAAATCCTCGAAATATGGAGCAAGCGCCATGAACAGGGGCAGACGAATTTTAGTGAAAGAAGGCAAGCAACGGTATTAGCCCTCACGAGCGATGTAAGCAGGATGGTCTTGATCGAGACCAAGAGCAGAGATAGCAGCATGGAGTAGTGTTAATTTGCGGCAGCCCGAATGAACGAGGTTTTTATCTCACTCGTACAAGCCAGGAAGGTATCACTGGTCTCTCCCATTTCTCTTTCTAATATTTCACCAACTCCGTAAAATCAGCGGTAGAAGTGATATCATCTCCCTTGTTTCACCACACGGCTATGCTGGTATTGATAGACCTACTGGTGCAACGTTGCGAAGTAGAACAACAGCGACCGCCTATGTTTAGCGAATGAAATGGTGACTCTCGATGTGTAGCCTTACACCACATTGTGCTATAATAGTTACGCCCGCCTTAAATTCGGGGCCCGCCCTTTTTTAGGTCCTCATCTCTTCATTCCGATCTATCGATCATACAATATATACATCATCACAACATCATCATCATCAATATGTCAGGCGTAGAATTCTGGGCAATCGTCGCTGGGTAAGAAAGAGCCCAACATTCCCGACAATCTAAGCAAGTATACTGAATTCTCTTCGGACCTATCGGAGGTAAAGCCACCAAGCGTACACACATGGTGATAGATGAGCTGTTCTACCAGTATGGCGCGGTTGAGAGAATGGTAGACCATCAACAGCCATGTACTTACCTTAGCTGACATACAACAGTACCCCATCCCCATATCCTCAGCGGAATTTTTCACGGTCCAATTCAATGACGAAGCGATGGAAATGCAGGCGTCTGAGGCCGTGAGCAATTTAAACGGATCGTGAGCGCCATAGCCCAGCACTGACTCAAGGAGCATAACCTTAGCTAAACATTCACAGATACCAGGGAGCCTGGTTCAAAGTCCGGCGGATAGTGCCAGGCTACGAAGTGGAGAGGCAGTGGTACGATGCCGATGGCACATGGCGTATGTCTCGCGAATCCAAAAAGAAAAGAGGAAATGTAATGATGATGAGGCTAACGCATACGGGATTAGATACCAGAACGCGTCTCACTAAGATCACCGAATTTTGGAATAACTTCGAGGAGGTAGCGCTGCATCAATTGAGGGAAGGTCGGCAGAGTGGTCATGACAAGGAGCAGAAGTTGCTTGTAGAGAGTAAGGTTGGAGAGCATGGATATCACGAACTTGAGGGGAAGGAGATTAGTACGGAGAAGGATGTGCTGGAGGACGATGAGCATGATAAGCGTGGTCCTTGAAAGGGTTCGAAACTGCCTTGTTTCGGATCACCATATTGGGACTTTGCGGGGGGTCCGTAGTTATGAATGTAGAGGGAGCTTGCGGTGTCTGTAATTGCCCTTCATCAAACTTAGTATCCAGGACATCCATTGCATGAAAAAGATGAAGAATGGTACCTTACACACTCGAGTATGAGCTCGTATGGAGCACGTCTCGAGCGTCTCGTGCCTTCATATCCGCTGGACAACGTTCATCAAGATGCCAATTTGGTAGATGTTGGTAGCAAATAAGCATTATCTCCACTCATCTGTCTATCATTGTCTCCCAGACAGCTGCCGCGTGACACGATAGCAGAAACTGACATGATCGTGGCGTGATTTTGAGTGACATACTGGCCTATACAAGATTAGAGAGTAGTACTGAGACGTCTTCCTCGCCTCCTCGCTCAGGAGATTTCTATAAAGATCTCTCTCAAATGGCCTGAGCCATCCTTCACTCCTAGATTACTTTCCGAAGCAACCAGCATTTGCCGTAAAGGGATAGCACTACGGAAGCGTCAACACCTTCATCGTTATAGGAATAGTGCAATTGATATCGTAAAGCGAAATCCCGCCCTACCACTCGAACTCTCCTTGACATCAGAAATATACCTTTTACCCAATCCACCACCGCTGCCACAGATCCCTAAAACACCACAATGCGTACATCCTTCCAGAGCCCTTTCCTTTCGTTCGAAATATTTCCAGGGTCGCAAGACATGGCTCAGCTCAGGACTACCTAACCCCGATGTACTCCTCGAACATATCTTCCGACTTATACTAGACCCCACGATAGTAATGCTGACTTCGGAAGAACGATCAGGTCGATCGATACAAAAGCTCTACAGCTGCGGTTGAAACAGGACTACAGAGCGTCGTCTCTGCCCATTCCAGTGGCACCGCAATCACCGCATGACACAGGGGCATCGACAGTTTTTGCAATTTCTCTGCGAACGCTGCCAGCATCGAGGTGCCGAGAACAATTCTTTAAATGGCGGGTATCACTACCGAGTTACTTTTGTGTCAGCTGGGTGGAATGATTGTGCGAGCGAGGTAGTAGTGGTTGGGATGATTTGGAACAGAAATGCATGCATTGTTTGGACTAGGATGGGACTTCTGTGTCATCTCTGATCTAGTTAGTGAATCAGCAAATCCTATGCTGAGGTGGCCTCCATGGTACACCAAGGAGCTCAAAAATCCTCTTCTCATCTTTGCCTTCTACCAGACTGCCTTGCGTGATCCTCTCTCTATTCTTTCCTCGAATCACATCCTTCCATAACCCCCGTTGATTTAGACGCATGCCCTTCTTGCTCGCCAGTAACCTGATGCTCCTGTTGAAGATGTCGTTGCCAGTGAAGTATATGAGAGCAGCGCCGATCTCGTGCCATGGGACCAGTAGAAAATCAATTCGGCGCCACATGTTAGTCCCAGGAAGGGCAGCAGCTCCGTGCCATTTGCTGCCGTCGTCCTTGGCGGTGGTCGCAAGACCGACCTTGAGATAGCCTTTGTCAAAGAGCCGCGGGATCACCGTCTCAAGTATGATCGTTCGAAGAACCTCGATCGGGCAGTCAGGCTTTGTGACGATGAAGTCGACGTCCCCAGAATCAGCAGCACCACGTCGGTAAGATCCCCCAACTGTGAATTGGATACTGGCATCAATCTTGCTGCAAGTGTCACGAACGTATTGGTCGTGATGATCCATTTCCGGGCGAGGAATACGGGTCTGGAAGTCATCGTAGTGTTCGATGCCAATCTTTTGGTTCTTTGTTAGCTGCGCCTTGTCCAGGAGGTCGTCGATAGTGCGATGTCCTTGATCAATCCATTTTGTTGCTTGCGCGTAGCCAACGCCGTAAATCTTCAGAAATAGCTGAAACGCCTCATCGTTGGGCTCACTGGTGGTGTTGTCTAGTCGTCTCAGTCTATTGGTCCAGACAACTTCTTCGATCTTATCGGCGAGCCTCTGCCCGATGAAGGGAATAGCGAATGCTTCCTGGGCGCTTGTAATCTTACCGCCTTGCTTTCGTAGTGCTGCGATAGCTCTACGATATGCAGTGAGCCTCCAGTGATCATGCGTGCGCTCATAGTAGTCTGCCATCTTCTGCAAGATCTCAATAGTTCGGCCATTGGGGTTCTCAGACTTGCCGGTGCCGTCGTGCTTTGACATGCAGCTAAAGTTCTGCTGCCACGATTTGTTGAGAGAGCCTTTTTTGAGTTTCTGCTTTGTCTGATTTTTCTCCCTTCCGCCCTCGCTGCCCTCATCATCGGATGCATCTAGAGAAAAGCTGCGGTTGGGGCTCTCATCTTCGTCGAGATCTAGTGGCTTCATGTTCGTCAACATTCACCATCCATTCGGCTTTGAATACACTTACCAGGTCTTTGACAGCCTTTGCCTCCTCAATCGCGTCGTCCAAGGCATCGAAGGGTGTCTCTGAGGGCCTAAACAGGGCAACCGGCGGCTCATCGTCTATATGAGCATTGCTGTGGCGGCGGCTCGAAGTTGTCTTCTCACTGCTCTCGATCCGCGAAGGCGTCTGCTGTGGAGAGGGCGCTGCTCCCTTTGCTAGCTTCAGCTGCAACGAGACCTCAGAAGAGTCTTCCTGTGCCGGCGACGGCTTCGCATTCACTACATCTTCGTGGCCATCGACCCGGTACTGTAGCTGGCTTGGATTGACTAGGAAGCGGTACATGACGCAGTCTGCAGGGTAGATTTCATTCACGAGGATGACATCAGGCTGTATTCTTCAGTACAGAGACACTTGCATCTGGATTCGGAGAACCTCACTGATAGCTTGTCGAGTTTCAGGAACTTGAGAACATCTTGGTATGACAGTCCGTTGTCAACAACAACGTGCGTGATACCATCCCGCCACTCTCTGACCCAGAGAGCCCCCCATTCTAGGGCTTTTCTCACACGAAGCTTGCGAGCAGGTGCGATGTCATTGTTCGGGAAGAAATCTGTGGACGAAGTCAATAAGTCAGAATCGAGAACAATACCCTGGAAAGAAGAGTCTTACAAAACGATAATCCATTGAAGATCTGCTCAGATTCCGGCATAAGCTTCAGGGATTCTCCTCTCTTTCGCTTTCCAGTCTGCTTGAGGGTTGCTCTCAGAGTAGCCGCATTGTCCGAAGGCTTGAACATGTCTGGGGCGCGATTAGAATCTTGTGATTGAGATTTAGAAGGTATATCTAGCCTTCCGACTCTTGTAGAGGGGGGCAATGGTGCAGATACGGTACGTGCAAGGGACGGGCCTGAGCGAACGGAATCAAGTATGCTGTGTCGAGGGGTCCTTGATCGAGTCCTTGACTCAGAAGTAGCTGGCCTGCTCCGCCTTAGGATCACGCTGGCATCACAAGAATCCTCCTCTTCCGAATCCTTATCGAGTTCGTAAAGCTCATTGAAGAACGCTTCTTTCGCCGCTTTGTCCATTGTTGCGACGTGTTACGATTTGCACGGTGATCCATGTGCGAGTAGGTGCGGTGTTGATGCCTGGCGTTAAGGTTAAAATTCATCAAGGAGGAGCGTACCAAAATTCACAAAGTGATGATGCTGAACCCCACTTCGCGGACCCCACTTAGAACGCCAAATCGTCGCGAACGTCACGTGATTCAATTTCATTGAGACAATTTCCAACTCCCGTTTTCTCTCCTAGGAATTTATCCGTAAGTCGTTGTATGCGCATCCGCAGAAATTGATGGAAAGTAGCCGAGAGGTCGACATCCGGTATGATCACGTTGCCACGAGCATGATTGAGTAGTCAACTATCCACATTGTGCTTTCCCGTTCATTTGCCGGTCAACGCATGACTTGATTTTGACTTGACGATGCTTCTTCCATGCTGTTCCTCTCGCAACACTACCCGAAGTCCTTGCTCCCTTCGGCTTGCCCTGAACGGTAGCATTCCGTTTCATGTCCAGATCCAGAAGATTCAAAGATACTCTTCGAAAGTCCAACAAAGATGGAGTTGCTTGCGAAAGATCAAGTCCAACACTCTGCATGCATGAGCTGAAGAGCAGCCCCTCCGAGAAAGATTCTTAAAATATTCAACGGTATTCATAAAATCGGCAGAATGACTTGCATAAAGCTAGCAACAAATTGTCTGGCCCGCTATAAGCGGCATGGGTAGCCATGTGAGGTCGGGTCGGCGATTTTGCGCGCAATGTTGTCTTATGCGATGTGACAGAAGCGTTTGGTTTTAGGTCCTTCGGATGATTGCTGGCTCGCCTGCTCACTGCACGCAATACGAGTTTACGACGCATGCCACACTTGCCTCTTGTACCACACATTGCTATGCGGCAGGGCGTGCCGAGCCATGCTACAAAACATGTGCTTCCCCAAGTCGTTTCGATCGATAAGAGGCCTCGTCATGTTCCCCGCGTGATAGTTCTTCGTGCCTTTCTGGCGATTTTCGCAGCCATGCATGCAGGCCATGTTATTTCGTTGATCTCTTCCCTACTATGGCTTGTGCAGTTGACTTCGAGCCAAAATACTCAGACCTTTTGCAATAGGCTCTATCACTCAATAGTAGTCGCTAACGATAGGCTGTACGTTGATGGGGGTGAATTACGGACGGTGCGCACATTTTCTCGTCTCGAAGCCATTGTTGGTGTTTTGACAAGGTCCAGGTGCTCAATGGAAATGTAACAGCCACTTTACCAGACACCGTCGACTTACTTGATTTATCAAAGCCTTTCAGTAATGCCGATACTTCGATATGGAGCTACGTTTCTAAGAACGGCACGAACTCAAGTAACACTCCTCCAATAATGAACGATGGAGGCATATTCGCCACAAAATCTAGCCTCTTCCTCTTTGGAGGTGCCCTTAGTAATTACACCGGTGCACCTGTTGTGCCCCCTCCAAATGGAATCTGTGAATACACGTCTCAACTGAGTAACGGTCAGTGGGCGCAGGCAAAATTCGGTGGAGACCCCGTACAGCGTATACACCTGGGATCAAGTGCACAAAGCGCCACCAGCTCATTGGGCTACTATCTTGGTGGCGCGATTACTTCGAGGAGTGATCCGAGCTTCAATGCTCTCCCAGGTGCTACACCATACATGGTTCAAGGACTAGTGACTCTGAACGAAAAATCTATGGATCTCCAGAATGCTTCAACGAACGGCTTGAACAAGGATGGCACAGCAGCTGCTGGGTTTTTGGCTCTCATTGAAACTCTCGGCTCAGCAGGTGTGCTCGTTAGCTTTGGAGGACTCGCAAATGTACCCGGCAAAGCGATGAATTTGTACGATGCTGACCTTGTCGATCCTTCCTTACACTGGGGCCTAGCCCACATTTCGGTGTACGACATCGGCAGCGGGACATGGTATCAACAGTCATCTACTGGTGATATACCCTCCTGGCGCTACCTAGGCTGCTCAATTGTAGTCAGCGCTCCAGACCAGAGCAGCCATTCCATCTACGTCTTTGGAGGGTGGGGCAACACTGCAGGGGGTTCAGACGGAAACGTCTACGTCTTATCGATACCATCGTTCCGCTGGATACGCGTCAACATTGATAGCGATCTTCGCGCACGGCATCATTGCGGGTTGATAGGCAATCATACCATGCTGGTGGTCGGCGGCATCAAACCAAATGGCGAGATCCTGCAACCGAATGATACCTCAGGCTGTGATACTTCGCCAATGTTTGCACAAGGTCTAGGAATATTCTCGTTGAACAACCATACATGGGCTACGAACTACGTCCCTTCGGAGGGTAGCCTAAATTATCAAGTCCACGAAAGCATCACAAAGGTCATAGGTGGAGACACGAATGGAAGCGCAAGTGTGCAAACACCGCTAGGCGGTTTTGGCCAGCCAGCCCTCGGTAACATCCTTGGTCCGCACCCACTGCCAAACAACAGCAATCCGGTTAGCAGCTCTTCTCCCAGCCCCAGACTTGGGAAAGCAACCATCGGCAATGGCACTATCGCGGGTATCGTTCTCGCAGTTGCCGCGCTTGCCATGGTTTCTGCCCTTTGTTTTATCCTATTACGTCGCCGATACCGTCGTAATCCCCGTCCTCGGCCAAAGATATCGGCACCTATGGCTCAGGCATCGGAGTTGCACGCTGTCACTGCGCCTCAAGAATTGAACAATGAGAGGGTTTTGTCTCGTGAGCTGAGCGGGATGGAGAAGGCTTTACCGCCACGACCGCTGGACGAGAAGGTTTCTGAATTGCATGAGATGGAAGCTAGGTTGGGGATGCATCCAGCTGAGAGGGATAGAAAGGATAGAGTTGCGGATCATAGATACACGTAGTGTTTCATACACAGAAATAATCTACACATAAAGGCTGTTGCTTCGCTGGAAACCAACCATGAACACAGTATCCTTGATCTAGAGTCAGCCAATAACAGCTCCTTCTTGCACCGTTCATCAGCGAACCACCCACGGTGACAAGGTTTCGTCATTAGCTCCGCCTTCCGTTCGCAAAGCAGCCCAATCAACTAACTGGCATGCTGTCTCTATCGTTGACCAGCCGTAACGACAACCACACCGCCGTCAGATATCTATCAAAAAAGGCGCTGACTTGATCGGGACTTTCATTTGATATGGATCCAACTATTTGCTTTGAGAACTACCCTGCGCTAAGGTAGCGGTCGAGAGAACAGCCTCTGACTTTGAACACCTCTGTGACAAAGCCATAGATCAACTTTTTTTCCCTAAAAGAGTTTCATAGATTATTGTGTTGTAAATCCTATTATCGTTGAGCTATCGAGATTATCGCAAGGTGGGTAATTTCGACGCCGCCTCCACCCAAAATTGACTTTTGAAAACCCAAAACGACAATAAATGCCCAATTGGAGCGTGGAAGTGCATAAATAAATGTCAACTGGAGCGTTGAAGTGCAAATAACCTGCGCTAGCCATGCTCCCAAAGAACCGCGATCTCTTTTCAAACAACAATGTTAAAATCGCGGTGGGCTTCTCGACCGAGTAGCTTACTTGTATCACAATGGCTCTGCCCTTCCTGCCAATCACACCTCCAATGGCCTGCCAGACACGCATCCAGCATTGCCCCATCCAAAAGGGCACCGGCCCAACCCTCTCTGCCATCTCCTCCACTATCCAATGAAGACTTCACGCCCAAACCTCTCTCCCGACCCCTCGGCCAGCCCAGTTCCCCCAAGCCTGGCGAGAACAGTGGAATAGACTACCGCACCTACCGCCAGCGCCGCGATGACTTCTTCAATTACGACAAGCATCTTGAGAGGCGGAAAGAATTGTATACACCTCTTGACTGTGTTGACAAATGCAATCGAGTGCTAATACAATCTCTCTATAGAACCCGCAAAGTCGCCAAACCCTACTTCCGCGAATGGACACAGATGCGGCACCACCGGGGCAAAACTTTCCTCTCGCCTCCCAAACTTTTCAAAGCGGATTCTGCGCTGTACTTCCCTAACATGCAGGGATATACGCTCGCTTCGAGCTCTAAGATCGCAGATACGACGAGCGTGCTGCAAGGGAAAACAAGTATTGTCAGCGTCTTCAGCGGCACGTGGGCGGAGGGACAGACACAGACGTTCGTAGGGAAGGAAGAGCACCCGGAACTGGAGAAAGTGGTTCGAGAATTGGATTACCAGGGGCTGCAGAGGGTGCGGATAAATATAGAAGAAGATTGGATGAAGGCGGGATTGATATGGCTGTTCTTGGGTGGTGTGAGGAAGAAGTTGCAGAGGGAGGAGTGGGGGAGGAGTTTTGTGATTAGGAGGGGGGTGGAGGATGACGTTAAGATGAGTGTAGGAATGGCTAATGGGAAGGTCGGGTATGTGTATCTTGTGGATAATAATTGTAAGATTAGGTGGGCCGGGAGTGGGGATGCGAGTGGGGAGGAGAGGGAGGGTTTAGTTGGTTGTGTGAGGAGGTTGGTTGAGGGAAGTAAGAAGGTGGATGGAATCCCAAAAACGATGGGCACGAAGGCTGCGCCTGCTGTTGCTGAGAAGAGCCTGTAAGATTGACTGAATTCTACATAGATACCCCAATGTCGACCATAGAGGCCTTTCCACTCATAATCCGCCGAACGCCTTGCTGTACAGCGCGCTCCAAGGTATCACTTCACATAAAGAACAACAACATCAGCATACAGAATGCAATAAGCCCCCCCAAAATAATTCCATCCCTCCTCTTCTTCGCCCCAATCCTCCCAATCAAACTATTAATCCCCGGCACCTGACTGGCCGCGCCCGCAATCTTCCTGTTCACACTCGCCAACGTCTCCCTCTGCACCCCAAAATTCTCATTAATCGCATACGCCTGACTCAATACCCCATCCGCAACGCTATGACTATTATCTACCCGCCGCCGCTCATCGAGCATGTAGTCGGCTTCTGCGTCTGCGGGGTTTGAGGTGCGGTAGGCGTCGATGTCGGAGCGGACGTTGGAGATGAGGTTGGCGCGTTGGCGGGCGTCGGTGATGGTGGATTTGAGGCGGACGAGTTCGCGGCGGTGGTCGAGGAGGATTTCTCGGTGCCGGGTTAGATGGTTTTGTTTTAGGGCGGAAGAGGTGAGGACGGATTCGGAGTCGAGGAGGCGGGAGAGTTGGGCGATGAGTGCTTCTCGCTAAAACAGATGTGTCAGCTGGTCCACCATGATGATCTCAAAGGATAGCTGAGCCCCCGTACCTTTTCGAGCAAGTCTTGTATGCTGGCTTCGGTTTGTTTTTCATCTTCTGTAGGCTTTGGGGGGATTTTCGTCGCGGTCGCAAACTGAGAGTATTTGTGAAAGTATGACTCGGTCTGTGAGCGCAGCTTGTTAGCTCTGGCAACGCAAGCAGCGAACATTCAGTATTTACCTGCCCCTCTAATGTTCTGGCTTGCTGGCGGAGCTGTGACCAGCCCGATCCCACTGGTGTCGACATGCCCGCCGAGGGCGACATCATTGCTGATTCTCTAGACATCGTTGAAGAGCTTTCTCATGTCATACATGCGTTATTGCTCCATGTTCGATGTGCATAGAGAAGATGGAGATCCAATTGCAGGAGCCTCAAGGTCTTGGCATTATGCGGAAGCGGTTCGCTAAGTCTTCGCGCTAAATATTCCTAGCGCTCTTCGCCGCACAGTTCGATGATCTGCGCCAACAACACCTCCAGCATCTTCATCGACAACGAGACACATTCAAGATGGTTAGTGCAGAGGATCTGATTGGAATGGGCTCTGCTGATGTTGCGCACAGTCTGCCAAAGTCAAGACCAACTCCCTCTGGAGCAAGAACAAGGATGACCTGAAGAAGCAGCTCGTGGACCTCAAGACTGAGCTGGGCCAGCTCCGCACCCAGAAAGTCGCAGGTGGTGCCTCGTCGAAGCTCACAAAGATGTATGCGTAGCCCTCCTCTCGCCTCCTCGCATCATCGATTCAGAAGGAGCAAGTATTGACCCCCAACTTTGTCTAGCCACGACCTCCGCAAATCCGTCGCCCGCGTACTCACCATCGTCAACCAAAAACAACGTCAACAATTGCGCCTCTTCTACCGAAAAAAGAAGTACATGCCACTCGATTTACGCCCTAAGCAGACCAGAGCTATTAGGAGGAGATTGAGCAAGCATGAAGCTACACGGATGACGGAGAGGCAGAAGAAGAGGAGTACGCATTTCCCGCAGAGGAAGTATGCTGTGAAGGTATGAGAGAACATGTCTCAGGTGTCTACAGGTGGCATTGTTGCCGCAATACGAGAGGATAGGATTGGCTGACTTGATTACAGGTGGAGTAAGGGTTCGTTGAGATACTGCGGAATCGTCTTAGCGGTTGGTAGGGAGAGGAAAACGCTCAATACTGCATAGACCCTAGCATGCCAAATTCGTGAAAGCTTGCACCCCTTACTCTAGATCCTGGATCGATGTTGCAATGTGACCAAGATGGTGATGCCTAAACTAAAGTGTCTAGGTACCCTACCAACCTGTCGTAGCATGATGCTTGAATAGAAGTCTTGATGACTAGATAGCGAGTGATACAATGTCACTGATTTTGCGCTTCCATTGCTGGAAAGGTCGCATGCATAGGTGGAGCTGATGATTTGTTTTGTACTGGTACTGGCCATTGTCGTGACTTGGAGAAGATGACGGCTCGCATGGGAGCCGATGACATCGAAGAAAAAAATTTGTGCCCCCGCCTACGCGAAACAAGATTTTGTTGGAAGCTTCGGAAAGTAAAGTGGAGGAGCAAAAGATTTGAGCGATAACCAAACCTCGCCTGAATAAGGTCACCGCGACAGCAAGCATTTATCGTGTGGACCCAGGAATCACAGCCAGTATTACAAAATGTCAAAAGAGTCACATTTCAACTTCAGAAGTTTTGCGAATGGGAGTAGAACGCTAACAGACAATAGCGATAAACTTTACTATCGTGGCTCTGGTTAGAGCTAGTATTTTACAAGGGATTTCGAAACGGACTCACAGATGGCACCACGAGCAGAGGACTAAGTCGTGAATATTGGAGTATTACTTTCGATCAAATGACTGCACGTATGTTTCTCCTCTAAGATTATCAGGCTGGAAATGCACGACTCGAAGCTGTCATCTTGCTCCCGGCCTCTTTCTACTTTTATTGCACGATTTGATCACGTCGGTCTTCCCCCGCATTCACGCCACCAACCTTCCAGCTCCTCGTTCCTCCTATGAACCGCCCTTCTCATGCGCAAGTACTTGTCCCTGTAGCCCGGATCATCTGGGTCTGCATCTTCGCACGCGTCAATCTCGATTTGCCATTGAGCTCGAATATACTGCTCTTCCGCACGGATACACGCGCGACAATAGGGTCGCGATGCTGAACGGTCTTGACCGAATTCGAAGTGGTTGCCACGCCTGCAGCGGTCCAAAATTGCTGAAAGGGTGTACTGCTCAGGCACTGGGGGTAGTGGTCGATCGGTGCGGACGTAGCATTCGCGGACGAGCTTGTAGTAGCTGCCATGCCCACATGCGGAATGCTTAAATAGACGGACCACGCACATATTGTTCGTTGACGAAAATCGAGATGATGGTGTAAGAACTCTAAGGCAGTGGAGGATACTTTGTGAATTAGGATTGGAATAGGATGGACGAAGGTTTCTGAGGCTGAGCAAAAGACTACCTGGGGTTGTAATTCGTAACCTGGTCTTGGTACGACGTCTTCCAGGTCATCCGGCTCATTGTACCCCATGATAAGAATACGATCTGAGATAAGGCCATTGTAATCATGACAAAGGCAATTTCAAGTAACACAGGCTAACGAATTTTGTGCAAGATACCAACACGTGTGACTCTCGTTCAACACATCTGCCACGGTCTGGTTCCGCTCAGCTCAGCACACCATTGCCCACCAAACAAAACCTTTCAACAATATCAACGATTCTCAATTAAAAAAAAAGCCAACATGTCTGGGGATTTACCACCACCACCAGAAGACCTATATGGTGCTCTAATTCTTCACAGCACGCAGCTCTTCTTTCCTACCACGAGAGCTTTCACACCAATGGGCTTATCGCGTTTCAAGACTACGACTAAAGACATGACAGCCAAGCCGACTGAAAATATCCAAATTCCGGACACGTCCAGTCTAAAACACCAAGCAAAGGAGCCAGAGTCGGAGGCAGCTCCAAGCTCGAAAGGACTCGGTACTCTGATCAACTCCCTCCCGAGATCCGAGAGGTGATATGTTACTTAGTACTCGCTCCAGGAAAGCAAGGCTGGGTACGCTGGAAAGACTACATGGATCCTCGGAAGAACCGCTCGAGCTGGCATCCTCAACATCCTCTATACCGCGAAAGCCATCAAACAAAGAAGCAGCTCCTTGCTTCTTCAAGGAACGAGTGTGCCGTATGAATTTACGCTATGATCACTATACAACCCAGTATCCCGGTCAAAGTCTCGCAAACCATTTGCAAGATATCAGCCTCAGAATCAACTATGATGACCATTGAGACCCTAAAATCGGCCAAAACATAGCCTGCCTCCAGCATCTTTGCAAATTCACGGGACCCCAAATACCCCGCAAATCCTGTGCGATTCTATTTGAAACGCAGTGGGCTGCACGACAGTACTTTGATCTGAAGGTCATTGGTACCGTGAAACTATCCACAGGATTCAAGAAGGTGGCCCTTGAGACTCCTAAGCCTCGTCACTATATGCATCGATTTCGTCCAGCAAGCGACACTTGTCTGAAGATGCCGATTGGTAATCATTATTTCGATAATTTGTTGCGAGGCTTCAAAAAAGTGAAAATAAATCTAAAGCACACGCTGGGCCCGGCAGAGCTGGGTTGGGGGTGGAGTTCTGGGAGGAGATGACTCTTCGTCAGTTCTATTATCCACGCAAGCATGCTGCAGCGACTATGAAGATGGCGCGGTAGCGATGTAACTGCTATCAATGAAAATCCTTTGCAGGGGAAAGCATGCATCATATGAACCCATCAGAGCACTGAAGCAGAACACACTGATTACAAGAAAACTACCACGTCCAATGATCTTGAGCACAAATCTATACCTCTGAGACTAACACTGAATATCTGGTTCTTGATAACTTCTATTCAGGCCTAGGCATTTCGGTCGATCAACTTGTTGCCCTTGTACACAACAGGTTCGCTAAGCACAAATAAGCTATGAAATTACGTCAAGTCTAAGGATGAACGTGACATCTTATAAGTATCAAATGGTACTGTAAAAGGGCAACAAGTGTCTAGTCGATTCGTCCAACCCATCCAAGCGAAGGGTTGAAGACCCTGCTGACGGCGCTTATAGAGTGTCAAGCGAAATTTCATTGCCTCCCAATGCAACGCACTTGCAATTATGTGACTGAACAGATATTGGAGGATACTAGTACCAGAGCGGCAATGTACTACCCCGGCGCTCGAAGACTTACTACGAGGTATTCGTGCAATACCCTAATTACTATTCCTTTGTGCGTTTTCACAGAGTGCATTTTCGCATGTATGATCCCTTGTCTTTGTTTGACCATGAAGAGGCGTGCTCGTCTATAAAGAGTAATCAGATCATAATTTTACTACCAGTCTTCTGATTCAATCTTAATACACGCGCCTCGCAACCAAATTGTGCTACGTTCTAGTATTAATTCCCGTCTGTTTAGGTAAATAGTGAGCTGTGTTATTATCTACCGTACTCTTACACCATGGACTGTGCAAGGGTTGTGCCGCGTCTTGGGGGTGACACAATGATATCAGGACATCACACTTTGACGCAACACAATGTCTTTACCATTTGTCTTTGACACTCATGAAGGCCTCCTAACCATGTTTTCCTCGGCATCTGACGTGCACTTTCGATCATCCTTCTACAACCACATCCCTCCAATCACACCACTTCAACTAAGTCGCTTCAGTCTTTCTCTTATTCAAGCTTCGACATACCAACCATGTCGGATCAGGCCTCCAGGAGACTTGGTGCCCTAGGAAAACTTCCGAGAGAAATTCGTGATATAATATACCGCCCTCTGATCTACGCCCACGAACTCAACATCCTCCAAACATCAAAGGCCATCAAAGAGGAAGCATCAGATATCTTTTACAAGAACAGAGCTTGCCGAATGAATTTTGGCTACAACATACGCACACCAACCTTCTTCCCGACTCAAGCATTGGCCAACAAACTTCAAAATGTCCGCTTCAACATCAATTATCGATGCCGTGGTGGCTCTGTGTTCGATGGCCGTTTCTCCTCGTATGGCCTTTGGGAGTCCTGCGATCGCAAAGACGTCGAACAGCACATGAGCAAATTCACCGGTTCCAATACCAGTCGAAACCTTTGTATGGTCTCTTTCGCCGTCTACGCGAGCGCTGTGAAGATGTTTGACCCTCAAGTCCTAGAATTAGTGCAATTATTTACTGGTTTTGAGACGGTGATTCTGGAAGTTCGTGTCGAGTTACTGGAAGGCATTCCATACTCCCAGTCACACATCATGAAGAGTCTCTCGTATGATGCTAGGTTCGAAGAGAGCCTCGAACTGGCGAAAGATAAGCTTGAGCCTACTTTGGGTCCAGCAGTGCTCGCACATGAGGAGCACAGTAAAGGAGGGAGATTCCCTTATCGACAAGTCTATTACCCACGGAAGCATGCGGAGAATGTTGCGAGAAAGTCGGTAGAGGGATTGGGTACACTTAACAGACTTCCCCTTGAGGTCCGAGAGGAGATCTAATATCGCTCCTTTGCCACATGTTGAAGCTGTTCACTGGCCTCGAGGTTATTATCGAAGTTCATACGGAGAAGCATCTGCCACCAAGGCGCCGTGAAAATCAAGAAGTGGCATATGAGGACATGTGATAGAAACTACATTTGGTCAATTATACCCTGGAGCCTGCTCTGAGCAGGGCGACGTCAGGCCTTGGAAACGAGTGTCGAGTGAATGGCATTCGCCAGATCTATCACGCACGCAAGCATGTTCCAACTCTTGCGAAGAAGGCAACGAAGGCCTAGCGTACCATGGCTGTTTCCCTGGCGAATGATATTGCCGGCAAATTGGCTCAGAGTGGGATGGGCAGGTTAAACTGATTTCGAGTACTCAGAATGAAATTTGTGCGTACGTCTTAGCAGAGAGTAAATTTCTACTCAATTGAATTCCTGTTCAGCCATAGCGGAGTTTCAGATTATCTCAACCACGTTTGGATTGTATCGGGTCACAACAAACGAGCCTGAAAGTAGCGTGCATACGGCCCAACACACTAGAGATGAGTTCTGCTGGCAAAACTTGTGAAGCAACCTGTGATCCGCCTCATTGAATGTTACCTCGGGGACTGTTGGTAACTTGAATGAAACTAAAAGCTTAACACATTGACACTCGACAGCACTCTTCAGGCCTGTGAGCGTGTCCACACTTACCTCAACACTCCGACTCTGACACACGTAAGGGTATTCCTCACTCTTCATCCACCCAAATCATAGTCTTTGACTCAACCAACTACCACTACACAATATCGGGTCAAATTCCAAATCCTGAGTTCTCGAAGCATGCCTTCAACACCGCTTAGAACTCCTGTCACCCGCAAGAAGCCTAGACGAAGCCCGAACTCTGCTCTTGCCAAGATCGTTGTGGGGGCAATACAGTCCTCACCAGTCCCCTCGAAGGCGCCTGATAGATCATACCTTGAACAATTATTCGGAGACCTAGGTGTCCTCGACGAGCCGGCGGAAGGCCCAAAGCTATGCGAGCTGAGCACGGGACTGGGTATTCTTTTCAAAGTGGCACCAGAAGTTCGACATATCATCTACCGCCAACTCATTGCAAGCAGCGATCTGGCCATCCTCGGAACCTCACGACGCATCCACGAAGAGGCGAAACATTTCATCTTCGAGGATGGAACTTGCCATATGACAGTCGGCATTCCGAAGCGCCCGCCACTGTGGAGCCAGGACTTATCCATTATATTCTCAAGGATGGACCTGACCAAGAATATTCAGCGTGTGAGCCTGAGACTAAAGAGTAGACACGGTGAGATAGAATCCGGACTTCATGACTATGAGTTTCTCAATTTGTTCACTGGATGCGAGATCCCTCGCAAGACGTGCACCGTGTTAATTATAGCTTACCCGAGCACGAAGAAGATGGTTAGAACCTGGATCCTGAGAAAGATGAAACAGCTCACTGGCTTTGAGAGCGTGGTCTTGGACGTTGGTATCGAGTGGATTTGGGAGCCTTCTCTTGCCATTATTAGCGAAGCGGAGAAGCTGAAAATACAGAATCGACTGTTTTGGGGCGGCAGGCTCGCGAAAAGGATTTTGGGCCCTACACTAGGTCCTGGGTACTTCTCCTTAGCCTTGATGGAAGGTGTGGCAAATTGGAACAAGAAGGCTCTGCGCCTTAATTTCAATCCGCAGCGGTACTTGAAATCGGAGCTCGCAGAAGTTCAACGTGGGGATATAGTCCTTGATATTTGAGTTTGCAAAGGCAATTGGTACTATAATCTGGACTAAGACAGGGGCCGAATTTGGGATTATGCGCACGACTTTCCTCCATTGAAGTACTGCGAAAATTCTTTGGTGGAAGCTGACCCAGAGACATTGGGAAAGTTTTCAACCTTCTCAGGCGTGCAAATATGAAACGTTAGCGAAGAAAGTAACAACGGGAGATGGCAAGGATCAATTGTTGGCAGTCATAGGTGGCTGGGGGTCAAAGTAGATTCTAGCTATCGATGCAATACTTTTTGCATCTTGCTGTTCACGCTAAGGACGGACTGACCTTGTGTATCCACCGCCAGAGCCGTGACATTAGGAATAACAACAGCAGGGTCAACTACGTCCTTAGCATCATCCAATGAAATCTGCAGACTCAGTCTGGAACAGCCGTAGTATTTTGGACCATCGTTGCGTTGTCTATCTCGAGCGCCAGGCTGAGTAGATTCAGTATCTCTAATGGCTGGCTGAAGTGCTAACCATAAGGTGGTCTAGGAAGTTGACCATCTTTTGTGATTGACTGCCGCAATTCTGGATCTCGTAGTCGCTACTCAATACTGAATCTGGGACAGCTTTCAAGTTTCAACATGTCGGTGATGGCGGAGTTCAAAGTATGAGTTACGACCCACCTTGTCGTTCTAGGAGGATGTCTAGCGCTGCAGAAAACACACAATAGAAAGCGAAACAAAGCAGAAGGTATGGTCTCATGGTGGTCTCACGAGATAGCAAACAATGGCTGTAGCCAATGATACGTCGGAGGACATGAAGTGCACGGTTTTAGGCAACCCTTTGTACATGACAATCGCATGATGCGCGAATAGCATGTATGAGTCGCGAGCAGAACCGGCGGCCTCAAGAGCAACGGGACGATGCTAAAGGAATGGAGCGCGTGCAAGGTCCGACGACCCACCTATTGGTCCGTGAGCAACAGATAGTGAAATCATGCCTGTGACCGCTTGCCGAACATAAAAATCTTCCTGAAGATATGCAGGCCACCGACGTTGGCGTTGAAATACGGCTCAGCGATGTTGCATCGTAATGTCGCGAGCACTCTCGAACAAAGCGTATGGTGATGCCGAATCAGGGGCGGATTTCAAGTTTATATAAGACCTCTTATCCTGATGTGCTGTTCCAAGCTATCAAAAATTCTTAAATCACATTTTCCACATTAGCCCTTTCGAAAACATGAAGATTGCTCATGTTTTCAGCCTCGCTGTGGCTTTCGGTCTTGCTACAGCAGCTGCAGTTCCAGATGCTAGTGTGAAAGACCCTGTGAAGCGCGAAGGAGACACCATTTTGACTAGAGAGGCCGAGCCGGAGAACATTGCTCGCGTGGCTTGGAGCGAGCGCTACACTGTTATATAAATGTCCCATCTCTCCCTTTTTTACAACGAAAAATGGTGTTGATATCTATGACTAGGAAGCGGGAGGCTGAAGCGGAGCCGGAGAACATCGCTCGTGCGGCCTGAAGCGAGCATTACACTGTCAAATAAGTAGGCGGTGAGTTCTCTAAAGTATCCACGACAATAACGAGCATGAATAGGAAACGCGAGGCCGAGGCTGAGCTGGAGAGTATCGCACGTGCGGCATGGAGCGAGCGCTATACCGTGTGACCGCTCGCTCGATGAGCTTGATACGCCCTTGTACATGTGATATTACCGGTGAAGGGGCACAAGACGGCAGTGCAGCCTAGACATGTTCCGACTAGCGCCAGACAAGAATAAACAGCAGCGTTCGGTACATTGATTGTTCTTTACACGCACCCCGCTTCATAGATATAAGTAGTATAGTTTCTCCTCGGTTTTTCATTTACTTCAAAGGCTTCAGTTAGTCTCATGACTCCCTACTGACCTCATCAAGAGCAAAACCAAACTCACAGGTAGTTTTGACGGAGTGACTTACGTGGACCATCCAGTATTTAGAAGGATACCCTTTCTGCCCTAATCTCAACTTTCGCGCTCTATATCAGCGTGTTTGTTTACTTTCATGTATGGCTCTCTAGAGCGTGTAGCCTAGAGAACGACTTCCTGCTGATGGTGCAAGATTTACCCAATTCGTTTGGTCATTTTTTTGAAGGCAAGCTTGGTGGCAGCGCAAGTACGGAGCTTATAGCGAGTAACGACGGCATTTGAGGGTCACGCTGTGCAGACTCGACAGATAGTCTCGAAGATTATTATGAGACGTGGATCTTTCACTCTTGGAAGAGTTGTGGAGGTTTGGTAGAGGCCAAACCCATAATGTCATGGAGGCAACATCCAAACCTGATATACTGTCGCTCTCAACATAGGCTTGAGTAGAGGATCGCGCTGAGCTATAGGAATATCCTTGGTGTATATTGATTACTCTGAACGACTTTTAGCAGCATCGCATTGCGGTTTTCAGCTACGCTGCCAACATCTGACGTGTGAGGCTGAGATAAAATTAATTATATATCTTGCTATTCTTCCTACAACGAGCGTCAACTTTAAAGAGCGAGCGGCGTGTATCTGAGTATCAAGGATATAGCGCTTAAAGTATCAGAACAGCGCGGTGCTCATGGAAGTTGCGCTCGCTTTAGTGGCGTCTTTGGTGGCTGTAACTTTATGTAGAAGAGCACCGGTGGAGCAGAAGCGATATGTACTTTGATTCCACGACACGGTGTCATTCAGTGGCGAGCAGCGCTGGCTTGGAGACATGAACCAATAGTCTTTGACAGTCCCTTGACCAGCGCCCAGAAGCTCGGGGTATCGCCTTATCCATATCGTCGGCGCCGCGCCTTGTACTGTTGTAGTATTTCTGCAGCCACCAGCCCCTCAATTTGTAATCCAATCGAAGGAGGGCAGTGCCGATCTAGGGACTCAGTGAGGATTCTTGAACGGTCCTTTGACCAGCGCCTAGAAGCGCTAATTATCGCCTCGTTCATATTGTTGGCGCTGCGCCTTGTAGTGTTTCTGGAGGTATTAGCCCTCTACTTTATAGCGTAACTCGAGGGAGGGTAGCGCCAATTTAGGGACTTCAGCAAGTACTTTTAAACAGCCGTTTATCTAGTATATAAAAGCTCTGATCATCGCTTTATCTATATCATCGGCGCTGTCCCTCGTAGTATCTATACGAGTACTAACCCTTTATTTTATAGCGCGACTTAAGGGCAGACACCGCTGATTTATGGCTTTTGATGAATATTCTTTAATAGCCTTTTATCTAATTTCTAGAAGCTCTAATCCCCGCTTTATCCACACCGTTAGCGCTATCCCTTGTAGTATTCATACGAGTACCATAACCAACCCTTTATTTTGTAGCGCGACTTGAGCGTAGGCAGCGCCAGTTCGTAGACTTCTGTAAATCGTCTCTAGAGGTCTCTGATCCAGTATTGTAAGTTTTGAGCTGTCGTCATCGCTGTAGCTGACGCGCTGGTCTACGCATATCTGGTGAGGGGAAAACGAAGTCTTTTTGGATTTAGCGCCAGTAGTACAATTGAAAGATGTGCTTCTTCAGCGGGAGCGTAATATCTTGAAATCTATCCGGCCTGGCGCTGTATTGACCTACATCCATCCGATAATCACCATCTCCGCGCTTGTCGTAAAAAGGTTGTTAAGTACGTCATGACTTATACCTCTCGAGAGGCACTCATCCCGTCTCGCAGAGAAATGGTCGTCTGAGACAACGCCTCAACCTGATCAGCCGCGAGCAACGAACATGGCCTCTGCTGGACTGAAGAATATGGACATTTGCTTGCTCTTTCCGGGACACCTCAGTAGCCCCGGCTTCGATGTAACGCACAAAGGAAGCCAATCGAAAATCTATCGGCAGCCTGTCATTGTAGGTTTCAAGCCAGCCGTCATGATAGTACTTCTGAATTTCTTCTTTATGGCCAATGCAATGCTGACTGTCAAGGGACGTAAAGACTGCTGCGAGCTGCATCCAAACAAGAACAGAGTCGGAGATCCCTTCGATGTTATGCATAACTACAACATCATTTGTACCAGGAGGCTGTCTGCGCAGAGCCCGAAGGAATAGTATTTCTGATGGCTGTATCCTTTGGAGTGGTCCTTATGGGATGCTTCAAGTTTTCTTCATCAGTAAGGCACTTGGAGTCTTTTTATCTTGAAACCTTTTTTGAGCCTTGATATGCATTTCGGGAATGGTATGGTGGGTTCCTACCCCCAAATTACCCCCTAAGATAGATCTAGCTACCAATTTTGTTATCTTAAGAAGTAATGCTGACTCCGGAAGATGCCAGATAAGGTATTTCCTGGGTCTTTTCCTCCCTGTTTGATACCACTTCTGGGGTCTTAAGACATTTTCTGGGATGACGTCGTGGGTTGATAAGCTAAGAAGGTTACTCCCAAGATAGGTCTAGGTACCCATAAATAATCCCTTTTCTAGAGTATATAGGCGCCAAAACCGCAGTATTTTGCAGGGTTCCGCATCAATACCTACGTTATGCTAGCACTGTAGCTGCTTTGGAACAAGTCGGGCGCTGGGTTTCTTTAGCTGCAGGAATGGGCTGCTAGCGTAGAAAGGGCGAGAGCTGACATAACATGGCTGGTGTGAGGAGATCTTACAGCTTTTTATGGGGAAGAATAGAGGGTAGCCGTACAAGTATTTGGAAGATAACTTAGCTGGTTCACGAAAATCTGCACGTCCTTGGATGGAAAAACATAGCCCATGTTTCATTTTGCGTAAAAGAATGACAAGTCGTATTAAGGAAAATGCAATCAGCATCCCGTAATTTCCTTTGATATAACCGTTATCCTATCTCATGCTCTAGGTTGTAATTCAAGCAATCCTTCCCTCCTCACCTCTTCACAAACACGCCAAACGCACCCATCTCCGTAGCAGCACGCCCTACTCGAGAGACTGGTGAGCCAATGGGTGGCGGTCCTCGAAATGAGTAGCCCAAGCGTCTCGGTTGTGGCAACCGCTGTAAGGACATCCAGCTTCAGGGCAGCGTTGCCACGAAAATATTTTCCCATCCGCGATAGAATTCGTATAGTGTTCCTTATAGTGAGCATTCCACTCATCTTCATTGTGGCGGCCGGCGTGAGTACAATGATATACAAGGCAGCGTTGGTGCCCGACTAGTTTCCCATTCTGGAGTGATCCTGGATGGTCTTCTCTGTAATGAGCATCCCACACGTACTGCTTGTAGTGGCCGTTGTAATTACAAATTTCTATGGTACAGTCCTTCCATGGGATAACCTCCCCGTTCGTGAAAGCCTCCGAATGGAATCCCATCTGATGAGCATCCCACACCTCTTTGGTGTAGTGGCCCTCGTAAGTACAGCCCCTGATAACGCAGCTTCTCCATGGGACAACCTTCCCATTCACGAGGAATTCCGGATGGCAATTTTTCATATGTGAGATAATCTTATCTTCACGATAGCTGCCGGAGTACTTGCACCCTTCAACATGACAGAAGTGTTTTCGCGACTCTGGATCATGCTTATTAGCATGTCGTCGAAGGTCGGAGACGCGTGAAAAGGTCTTCTTGCAAACTAAGCAAGTTGAGCGGGGTCGCTTGCTGCGTTGTGTGGTGGAACTAAGACATTGATCCTTCCAACGATCGCTCATTTCAGAGCTGGCCGCGGGGGCCTCTTTGTTGTAGCCTTGGTGCCATGCAGGTTTTTGGTCACAGCCATGGAACGTAGTTGACAGCGTTGAATCTCTTATGTTGTTGGTACCGTAAGACAGAGCTGCCGTTGCTCTAGGACTCCCAAAAGCGATGGTGGACGGGTAGTGAAGCTGATCGGCTAATGCCTCTGATCTGATAACGTGGTTAAAACAGGGGTCGAGGTAGGAAGCACTTTGGCCAGATGAGTTAAGTTCGCCGTACGGAGCAGCCAAATTGCCAGCACCGGGCAGGGAAGGTTGGTAGGGATGATGATCGACAAGGGTGGTAGCGGGTAGGTCACCATACTGTGCGGCCGGCCAATGGCTTTCAGTGAATATCGTGTTGGGCGCTGCGAAGCTGCTGACGATAGGCGAATTGCGCAGCAGGTTATTACTTGCAGTCGCCCTTTTCTAATGTTAGCTTTTTTTTTACCGGACTCACCAAGCTGCATGATAGAGCTGCATGGTGTGTCCATCTTCCTCGGGATTCGTCCAGTTTGGATCCATGGCTGAAAAAGGGCGCTGGGGCGTGCAGGAGAAGGGCGCTAGCAGGGAAATGAGGCAGCGAATAAGAACGTCTGGAATTGGCGAATTGTCGGTGAAGTAGGCTGAATGGTGCGACTTTGCGGGCGAAAATTCGGAGCTTCTGCTGGGGGCATGGGATGGTCTTATAGACGTGCTGTTGGGGAAATGAAGGGCGCGCTCGGCGAAAGCGCAGGTAGCCATGCAGCTTACCAGGTCTGGATATTTTGCTTAGCCTGAAGTGGACTCAAGCCACATGGCAGTGCTCGTGAATAAGTGTAGACATATACGAAGTAACCAATTGATACTGCAATTGTCTACGTAAACACTCCTCATAGCTGCCTTCCGACATCAAAGAATACCATCTTCGAATCGCGGTTCTCATCAAAAGCTCAATTTCCTTTTTCACCTCTGTGGTGGAGTGAATACCACAATCAATTCAACGGTAGCAAGAAAGATTACTAGATTAGCCCAGAACCGCTGCCTCCACAGGGTGGTCGCGAATGACGTGGTGTTTCAGCCAATATAACTTGTTAGCGCGTTCTGTATGATCACAGCCCGTTAGCCTACGCTTGAGTGTTGTGCGTTGTCTCTGATCGGTGAAAAGTTCCGGGTGACGATTTCTGATGTGCGATACCAATTTATCACTACGATAGCTGCCCTTGTAGTCGCACTCAGAGATCAGACACTCATGAACGTCCCCATCTAGCATGTGCTTGTAGCTGTGGCGATGCAGATCAGAGGCGCGAAGGAACGTCCTTTTGCAAATGTTGCAAATGGAGCGGGGCTTATTGTTTGGTAGTCTGGGGGTGCCAAAGCCGAACGAAGCTGAATTATTGCTCTCGTCAGAAGCAGCCCGAATTACCTGGGCACCATTGCTAGCATTCAAAGGAATATTGTTCTCGTAGGCATCATGAGACCGAAAAATGCTAGCAGTCTTGCGATCTGTGATGCCGTCATAGAAGAAAGGAGTGCCAAGCGTCATAGGCTCCGAAGAATAGAAGGTAGACTTTGGAGTCGGAAGGTCAGTGGCAGCGTGGCAGTGACCTTGGTGGGTTACCCCAATGGTAGCAGCAAACTTGTTAAAGCCAGGGTCGACCAAATCTTCGCCTTGGCGATACTTCTAGTAGACAGCAGGAGATTCGACCAAGCCAATTGCGGTACTCTGGTAGGTTTGACCGCGAACTGAGTTGGCAGTAGAAGAGCAGTCGAGTCCAGTATTGACTGGTGGGTAGGTTGTAGCTGACTGGGAGTTAGTAAGGTAATTGCTGTGCGATGCAACGGGCCAGTAGCCTTGGCCCACCACTACCCGAGGTATAGCAAGAAGTGTCAGAATCGACGGCTGCATGTTGGTAAGCATGGTATTTTGATAGCGTTCGATGCATTAAATACGTTGAACGCTGGGCCAATGAATACGTTCGAAGCATCGAAGTCATTGGATGCAGGTAGATCAAAAGAGTAGCCTTGGTCGGTTGACTATTGGATGATCCCTCACGCTCTTTTCTAAAGCTAGATTTTTTTTCCATTTAGAATCACCTTGCTGGATCAAAGAGGGGCGCGGTGTATCCATGTTCATCGTAGCTGGGCCAGTAATTCGCGAATTCAGATCCATGGCTTAAGAAGGGCGTGCAGGGCGTGAAGGGCGCAGGCGCTAGCTGGAAAACGAAGCGACGAATGAGAATGTTGGAGTTTTCGCGTAATGGCAGTGAGCGGTCGAAGGTGGCAAATTTCTGTGAGAATGGTGGGCTAAAAGGTGTGAAGGACATCGGGGGCATGAGAGGGTCTTATAGACGTACCATGGTGTCCAGGCAGAGGAGCTCAGGCCGTGACTGTGTCATCCTAGGATGCCCTACGCTGGTAGCGTTGCATTAACTTTTAGATCTAGATTATGATAGATCAAGACCATATATGACAGATACAATAGACCGCAGGCAAACATCGTATTATGGGTAGTCGCGATAATATACAAAATCATTCCTATGTTCGCAGATCGCTCCACCGATGGTTTCAACAAGTCATCCGGCATGCTCACTTCGGTTAGTAGTTACTGTCGCAATCATACCTTCCTCACCACATCACAACGCCATAGCAAGCCCCAATATTCCAGCTGCACCAGCCAAACCCACAGAAACCGCACCGGTAGCTTGAGCGGCACCAGCCTTCGCGCCCGAACTGGTAGCACCCCCTGCAGCCGCCGAAGTAGCCGTGTTTCCTTCCGTTGTGGCCACCGATGTCGCACTTGTAGCAGCCATGCTAGCTGCTGAAGCCGAAGACGCAGACATCACACTCGCAGCGGAAGCACTAGAACCCATCGTTGTGGAGCTCCTACCTGCAGCCGCCGCTCCAGAAGCTCCAGTGCCCAACGCATGGATTCCAGAGCCACTCTCCGCGCTCTGCACATTTTTGATGGCGCCCGCGGCTGTCGCCAAGCCGCCGAATCCAGAGTATGTGTGCAGGTAACTCCTTACGTCCGTTGGTAAACCGTTGAACCATGAAGGCGAATTGCCGGCTGAGAATTGAGATTCGAAGGAAGCAGCGTATGAGGGGTCGTTTACAATTGAGGAGACGAAGCCGGATGGGGCTGCAGTGAGGAGGACGGCGAGGACCGAGCTCGTGGGGAGGGCGGAGGCGAGAGAGTTGGCGAGGGGCCCGAGCGCGAGGAGGACGGCAGGGTCGGTGGGGAGGGCTGTTATGCCTGCCAGGGAAGCTCTGTGAATGGGCGTTAGCAATAGTCCTCATTATTAACTGCGATGCTGGATCTTTATAGGGCAATCTGGACGTACAACTGCAGTAACTGGTTGACATCAGCTTGTCGCTTCGTTATCTCCATGACATGCCGTTTCTCTATGTACTCGATTGGAGTCGTCCATGCTATCGTTGATGCCACAAGGGCGAAGAGCGCGAGACCGGATTTATACATCGTGAACGCGTTATTGAGGATTTAAGGGGGCGGGCGGAGCAATGAGTATCTGGGAGATTTCGTGAGATGGATGTGAGCTCGTCGAACGTAAGTACAGCAGCTAAAGAGGAAAAAAGGGGGGAAGACGAAGAGAAGGTAATTCTCTATCTACACGCGGGAGATGATGCTTCTATTCCAAGTTTTGGCCCACTTTGGATCACCGTTGTTGCCGATCCTTGGCACTCAGCCACAGTCTTGGCCGTGGCTTGCGTGGCTCAACTGGCGTTAGTAAACGATAATAGCTAATCGTCGCACCTGATTAAGCCAAGCTTAGTAGTGGCCACCCGAGTATCGCGACTAGCCGAGTAACGCATAAATATTATTTATTTCCTACTTTTATTACTAGCTAACTAATATTTACGTTAAATATTCTAAAAAAAGTTATAAACTTTATTTCTCTTATCTTAACGGATTTAGGCGTTTCGTCTAATATTTTAAAAAAATTTCCTAGCTACGGTATCGATTTTTATTAATTATTTTTAGGTTTATTTAACGGCCCGAGTAGTCTTTATTCGTTTATTTAACTCCCTCTCTATATTTATATACTTTATATACTCGATAGTAACCCAGTCCCCCTTCTAGTAAATTATATTAAATTACGATTTACGCGTAGTCTTCTCGATTTACGCCTTATTATTATCTTTAAACTCTAGGGTTAATTAACGTAATTATTATACCGTAGTAATATTACTCTTTATAGATTAAAGAATCGGTATAAATAAGTATTTAGTAAAATTATATTTTTTAATACTTTTCTCTAGTATACGACTATATTTAATTAGGTCTTTAGTAGTATATAGGATATACTAAATAAAAGATAATTCATTAGTTTCTAGCGTTACTAGCCGGGTTATATTTTATTAATATTCTAATAATATATCTAAAATACGGCGCGGATTATATAGGATAAAACTAGTTACCTATTAAACTAACGTAATAGTTACTCTTTTAAATATATTTATCCGAACTTTCTAGAATAAAACTAGAAAATCCGCTTTAAATAAACTAGGCCTAGTTTAGCGTATATATATATTAAGAGCTTTTTAGTAATAATATTTAAAAGATTAAAAATAACCGACGTCGAGTAACTAGCTAAAATAAATAGAATAAACCGGTAGCTAGAATAATCGAATATTATACTCTATAATATAATAGAAGAATTCCTATATTAAATAGGATCCGAATCCGTTTATAATAAAAATCCTTTATTTACCCTTTTAGGTCTTACGACTTTACTTTTTAAAATAATATAATTATACGAGTTCTAAAATATTATTTAAATAACTAAAATTATTAATAGCGAGTTTAGTAGCCCCTAATAACTCGTTATCCACTTATTTATATAAAATCAATTTTTTATTTAGAATAATAAACGGTACTATAAAAATTCCCCCGCTACTAATATATTTAGCGGCGGTAATATAATCCTTATTATTAGGGTTATTTATACGTAGTTACTTCGTCGTATATATAGAGACGACCTAGTAACCTTTTCTAATCCTAATCTTAAAGCCTATTTTATTTATATTTTATATATCTTTATCCGTTACCCCGAGTTTAAAACGTACGCGTTAGAAGTATCTAAAATATCCTAGTATATCCTCCGGCTTATAGGCGTTTTTTCTATTTACTAAAAAAGACGTTTATTTACGTTTATATAATTTAGGATATTTTTTAATAAATCTAGTTAACTAGTACTAATTAACTCTTCTCTAGGATTTATTTTCTGTAAAAATAAAGTTTATATACCCCCGGAGTACCCCTAGCCTTATTAATATATTAAATAAATCGTATAATTTAATAAACTCGATAATTATAAGTTCCTAGGCCGGGGTAAACGTTATATTATTAGGGGTAAATATTTTCCTAAAGTGGCTTATTTAAACCCGCCGCTATAGACGCCTAGGGGGAATATCGAAATCGCGTATAACCCGGGTAATAAGGATATTAGGATTTTCGTTAATAAAGTTTATAGCGTTATCTATCCTTAACTTAATAGCTGAATAAGATTAATCCATTATAGGGGGGGTAGTGATTTTCGTAAGTTAGGGGGTGATATTTTAAAGATTTGCGTTACTCGGCTAGTCGCGACACTCGGGTAGCCACTACTAAGCTTGGCTTAGTCAGGTGCGACGATTAGACTCTAGATTCGTGATCTTCGAATTCGGTGGTTGCTTGACTTAGATTGACCTTTCAACGATGAAGCTGCATGTAATATTTACAAGAGGGTTGCACAATGTCCTACATAGGAAGGTCCTTCGGCAGCGGGCGCATGACTCGGCATGTGAGCTGCTAAATGACGTACAATTGACGTAGATTTCGAAGTTTTGCATCCATTCTACTTCTTTTCAATTGCTTTACATTGTTGAGCCCGCAATGTTATCTCGTACCACCAGAGTCGCCTCCTCAAGACTCACACAGCTTTCCAGCCAACTCCCCTCAAGGACATTCTCCACAACAAAAAGCACAATGGCAACCCTTAATACCAAGCTCCCTCTGAACACCGGCGCTGAGATCCCAGCCGTGGGCTTCGGGACGTGGCAAGACGCAGACGCCCAAGAAGCAGCTGTGACAGAAGCGCTCAAAGCAGGCTATAGACACATTGATACCGCCCGTATCTATGGCACGGAGCCCGCCGTTGGCGCAGCCATCAAGAAATCTGGTATACCACGCTCTGAGATCTTCATTACGACTAAGCTATGGGTACGTATTTTGCGCATTCGTTCTTCTGCATCCAAAGGACGTCGAGACTGACCACCACCCTCGCAGAACAATTCCCACCACCCTGATGATGTGGAGCCCGCTCTAGATGCCTCCCTTAAAGACCTTGACACCGATTACCTCGACCTATACCTAATGCACTGGCCCTCGCCCTTCGCCCGAGGCTCCACACTAACGCCGAAAAAGGACGGCAAGATCCAGACCGGCGACAGCAACTACGTCGACACGTGGAAAGCCATGGAAGCCACACTCAAAACTGGGAAAACAAAGGCAATCGGCATCTCCAACTTCTCAAAAGCAGAACTTGAGCGCCTCCTCTCCCACGCCTCCGTCGTCCCCGCAGCGCATCAAATCGAATGCCACCCCTGGCTACAACAGCACGCCTTCACTGCCTTCCACAAAGAAAAGGGCATCCACATCCAACAATACTCCCCCTTCGGCAACCAGAACGAGATCTACAGCTCCGGCCAAAACATTGGTAAACTAATCGAAGACCCCACCATCCTCGAAATAGCCAAGAAATACGGTAAAAACGGTGCTCAAGTCGCCTTGGCCTGGGGTATCGCGAACGGCCACTCAGTGTTGCCTAAGTCAAAGACGCCGGAGCGGATTAAGAGTAATCTGGGAGGGGATTTCAAGCTGGAGAAGGAGGATTTGGAGAAGCTGAATGCGATTGACAAGAAATTGCGGTTCAACGATCCTAGTGGTAATTTCGGATGGGTATTTTATAAGGATTTGGAGGGGAAGAAGTGAGTGAAATTTGGAGACATGCGTCTGGCTTGTATCATATCGAATGTATTTGTAGGATAGAAATGTACCCCAAGATCTGATCATTGATGGAGCAGATGCTCGTGAGCTCCAAGTTTATCACAGTTGCGTTCGAAATCCGGCACTATCTTGTGAATCCACTCTTGCATGATCGGATTGATACAGTGGAGGTGCATGAAGCATGGGATGGGCAATTCCTTACAGGAGACATTTTGCTTGCACGAGACGGGACCCTGATGTAGGAGACCCTGATCTACGTGATGTGGAAAGATCACAGCAACGTTATCGGAAAAGCGAAAGGCTTTGTTGACAGCGACGTTATCCGAAAAGTCTCTGCTTCAATTCTGGGGGAAGAAGCTCCGACGCCAACTCATGAATGAAGATTCATATAGGGTTATACCATCGTTGAAAAAAGAGCAGGGTGCAGAGTGAAGAAAAGTGTATTGTCCTAAATCTAAGCCAGACAAGCCAGCACCCAGAAGCGAAAATTAGATACGCAATTGAGCTCAAGCAATCCACCCAGTTGAAATAACGCAAGCAAGTCCGCAGAGCCGGATACACAAGTAGAAAAGTCTCTCCTCCGCAACAAATAGGTATATCTCCAATGATGATGAATTAACGCCATGCTGTATGCTGATGAAATAAATTCTCGATACGAAATGACAGTGTTCCCTCCTGATGACTCCCGCTCCCAGTCCATGTAGATAACTCCGCCTTGTGACGTCGAGAATGGCCGCCCAACTCGCCACCTCGTCTATGCAATATTGTAGAGTAGAGGGAAAGTGTGCTGATGAAATTGTATGATGATGTGAGATGACCCATGTCCAATCGGTCAAGAGAGTGCGGGTGAGCGAATGTGCTAAGTCCATAGAGAAAGATTGAAGTAGATGGAGGTGATGAAGCGATGGTGCAGAATGGTGAGTATAAGGGCGATTGTAGTCTACTCAATTTATGTCCATGCCGTACTCATCCTCCTCCTTGAACGAAGGATTCCAGCCACCGTATTGAATGTGGCCTTGATTGCTGCCGCCAGATTGCTGACCGGGAGACTGGCTCTGTGAGGAATGTCTACCCATGTTGGCTGGGTCGAGCGGAGCGCCAGCACTATCTGTATGCTCAGGCACTCTCAGTCCAGTACCAGGCGCCCGAGTGTATGAAAATGTGTTTGCGTCATTGTCATCCATGGCGTTGGTAAGCTCGGTACGCATTCGCTTGTCATCCTCTGTTTGTTGGAACGGGAAAGTGCCACCGAGTTGGGCGATGTACTCCGCGAGTTCTTGCTGTTCTTGATACTTGACGTGCAAGGCCCACATCAAGTCTCGAGTCCAGCTGACGGCACCGTTAAGGATGTCGCCTTTGTTAGGACCTTTGTCCTTCTCCTCGGGAGGGATGCCCATGCTTATGCTGCCAGTGGCGGCACGACGACCACCTGCTGCAAGTAATGAAGTGGCCTGTTCGGGGCTTCTGCCAGTAGCGGCCAGCGTGGGTGATAGAGGAGAGTTGTTCATGATGTGCTTGCGGACCTTCTCATCTTCCAGGCGATGCATGGGGACAAGATGTGAGAGTTCCTGGATCTTCTCATTGATATTGTCACGACGGCGACGCTCCACCATGTTATGGGATTCCCGACGCCGACGACGCTTGGCTTCTTGGGTCTGATAGGCCGGAACGTGATGACCGCTCTCAACCTTTGCGGGCAAAGAGGCATGCTTTCCTGATTTCAGTATATCTGAGATCTGAGCATGGTTTGCAGCACGGACTGGAGAGGTCATTGGTGAGTCAAGATATGAAAGGCTTCCAGGCGTACTATCAAGCTGGCTTGAGAGGCGATTCTGATGTCGTTGGGCGAGGTTTGTGTGGATGGGTTGTGAGGGGAGACTGCCAGATTCTGGCGTACCTCCAAGATTCAAGGCATTCAAGCCGGGAGTCTTCGGTGTCATAGGGCTCCTCGAATCGGAATGCTGTCGATCCATAGATGGAGCCATGTATGAGGACGAGCGACCATGCATCTGACCATTCTGCATGTTAAGGGGGTTCGGACGCATCTGCTGTTGCTGCAGTTGCGGGAATTGAGCGTAGTTGAAATCTCCATGTGTGAATGGGCTCTGGATGGGTGCACCCTCTGGTGTACTGGAGTACATGTGATTCATCTGGCCGTTGGCGGCAGAGTGTCCTTGGTTTGTGTAGAAGCTCTGGCCGTTACCTTGAGTTCCATAATTGTGTTGGCCGTTCTGGAAAGAGCGCTGCCCGGAGGTATCATTCAGATCTAGATCCACCAGTTCATCATCGTTGAATCCTGAATGGCCATAGTTGAAGCTGTTGGACATATTCTGCTGAGTGCCAGTGTTGTACTGGCCGTAGCCTGCTTCGGGCATTGCTAGATCTGATGGGTTGACGTTACCCGTCGAACCCTGGCCGAATTGCTGGCCAGTTGACATATTATGTCCGTTACCTTGTTGTGGGAAGGAAAATAGAGCAAAGTCCTCCGATTCGTGCTCGTCTTTGATGTATGGACTGGCGTCGGCAGCCATGCCACTACTGAAGAAACCTAGCTCGTCGTCCAGATTCGATTCTGTGTTTATATCGAAAACTGGTGTCTCCTTTATCGTCATTGGCTCGATAGGTAGGGAGTATTGAAGGTCGAGGGGTTTCTCAGCTGCGGAAGGACATTCGTTAGTGATTGACACGAAAGATGTTATCAGGGAGATGAGAGTGTTACGGTCTGGGCTTCACAGACGGAAAAGCACTTGCGAGGATCGAGCCCTATATTTCGAAGAATGGGAGATCTACTCACAAACTCTTGGCATCACAGCAGGCTCTTCGGCACTGTGGGGTAGGCGATACGTGGTACTGATTTTTGAGGGGGAGATGTAGCCGACAATACTAGTCTTGTCCTTTCACCGAGTTTGTGGCAGGACTGCGAGTTTGGCAGCTTGGGATTTCCCGATTGGCATTTAACGTGGGGCTGTGTAGGAGGCGTCAGTGTTAGAACTTCCACTATTGGCAAGCGGCTGTGTCTAATTGACATTCACATCGCAAGTTTGTAGGATTGACGCACTCAGAAACGGATGCGTATCCGTATTTGCTCCCAAAGGGCAAGCTTGTGTGACCTTGTGCAGACTGATTGCACGATTTTCTTCCAGTCCCAATTGGAGTGTAGACAGAGTCGTTTGATGGGAGTATCAAAGGTTGCTAATTCGAGCAATCGTCTCTTCTTGAAGTCGTCGGAGGACGGCGGGGCTGTGATTGAATTCTGTGTCAGTGAGGGGCACATTCGTTATTCTCGAAGACAAGGGGTCTAGAATTATGCAGGGACCTCGAGATGAAAGACATGATAAGTGAGCAAGGAGAGGCCGATTGTAAGCGTTTTCTTGTGAAACGATCCGATAGCCCAGAATGTAGCCATGCATGTTCACAGAAGAAACAAGGCTGGTGGGATGAAAGCAGATTGCGCTGCTTGTACCACCCAGCCCCGCAAATGCTACCCAAGGGATCTTCATGGGCAGTGGCAGTCTTGACTGGGACGCGGTGTCGCAATGAAGCAATTGATGGGACGGGGAGGGCTTACCAGGACGGATAGCCGCTGCGGGTTTGGCACCACTCAAGCGCTTGGTAACAGACCAAGTGTATGACTCTTCCAGAAGAGAGCGATGAGGCTCTGTCCGTATGCAACGGTAAGCGGTGTCGATGGCGATAGGTGGTGGACTCGGCCGTATGCTGGGCCCGCCAGGGACCGGTGTAAGCTGAAGGATCGGGGACCTATGGTTGCCTCGAGCGTCGTCAAGAGCTCGGCGAAACTGCAGCGACAGCGATGTGTGTAGTGATGATGAGGATGCCCCCTTGTGATGAGGAGGCAAAGGGGGAGAGGAGATGTCGGTGGTCGATGTCGGAGGATTGAAGGTTGGCCGATGATTCGCTAGGCGGTGTATCTGAGATAATTCGCTTGTCGCTCTCGGATGGATCCGCGCTAGTCTCTTGGTGTCTGGAAGTACGATGACGCCAAGTGCCACAGGAATGCGTGGGGTCGTTCAAAAACCTTTCATCCAACTTTGCATCCAACTTGAGACGATGGCGGTTGATGAAGGTCAATGCCTTGTATGATGGAGAAGGAAGAGTATGGACTGTGCGGTGAAAGGCAGGATGAGGCTAAGCTGGATTGCGCGAGACAAGGCTTGGGCGTTGAAGTCCTTTGAGGGAGTCGGTCCGCGATTGGTGGGGCTGGGAAAGCTCGCTCACTCCTCCGACTGATTTAAGAATCAAGATGGAAGAAATCTGTTGGGGTTCTGGCTATTGACGGGAGCTGATGTAGAATGATGAAAAGCGCACGGCAAGAACTGCAGGGTCAACGGGTAGATATATGTCGAGTGACAGAATCTCAAGGCTGGACGAAAGCAAGTCAAAAGGTCACTGCAGCTGCCATTCGTTGATCATTCATGGTCTCAGTTGTAGAGCTTTACGAGTACAAAGCCACACATAATACTGGTCAATGACCTTGCCTAGACTATGAAACTGTGGGCGTCTGACCAGGGTGAGTCATGGATTCGTAGGCAGGAATAGGAGTATTACTATTCACTATTAAAGAAGGATGCCCACCAGACGACAGTGGTTACGAAGCTGCACCTGAAATACTTGTTAGACTCTTATGATATTTACTTGGGGGTGTGTGGCGCTGAGGCGCGGTGAACGCTAGGCGCAAAGCTAAGCTCGCCGCTAACACGCGGAATACTGTCTGTGATCATCAAAGCGATCATGTACTCGGCGAGTCAAGGCGTCAATTTATTTGAATAAGTGCCTGCCTGCACATCCCCAGAAAGTCTACTTCCAATATACTCATCACGAAGAAAGAGGGTGTAATGAATATATTGTTCAAGCAACATCCTCTTCCAGCAAACCCTTCCACCCACATCCGGCCATCCAATCACCAAGCTCGAAATCCGCACCCACCACCCCCCTCTTCATTCTTTAGCTCTCACAGCGCCAGAAGCTATCCAGGACCCCTCTTTCCCTGCTTTCTTTGAATCAAGCTGAAGATAGGAATTCCCCTCCCTGTTCTCATACCTTGGCTATCGAGGATCACAAGCCTGCATATCGCACTAGAAGTTCCTCGACCTCTTAGCCCGTCTTTTTCGGTCACACCGCGCCATTATTGGACCTCCTCGACCCCTCCGCGAACTTCTATACCCAAAAGACATCAAGCCGGTCCCTACCCCACAGGTCGATCATCTACTACAGCTGCATGAAATCTTCCGTTCCCGCCTCGCATTACGTTCCCTCTCCGCATCTGCACCTATACGGCTCGTGTCTATCTCCCATCGTTCTGTCGATCCCCCGCCCTCAACAAAGAAAGTCTGAGGATCATCTACCTACCCATAAACATTCGCTCAACTTGATCCAAGCTATACAAGGTTTGCTGGTGCATTTATATTGCAAGGGTAGCTCGGTAGTGGCGGCTACCGACATTATTGAGCAGATCAGGGAAACGAGGGAAAGGCTAGCATGGCTTCAACATCCTTTCGAGACTCGTTGAATTCCATGGGCTGGTCTCGGCGAGATGCAGACATTCCAGTCAACACCTCTTCCCAGTCGCCCCTTCTGTCTAGGCTCCAATCGATCAACCCTTTCGGCAGCGGTGGCTATGTTAGGCTGCCTACACAAAACGAGGGCCCGGGTGCTCCTTTGCCGGCCCCATCACGACGAGAAGAAGAGGAAGGCTTTTTTGCTTGTGAGTCTATCTCGACACTTTCGCTCAATCTAACGATAAGCTTGTGATAAGACTAGAGTTCCTGCACAGCCGTTGTCGTCACATGCATCAGATCATGCACCCTTGGCCGTTGTTTTAGCGGCAGATCTATACTGACATTCCCTTCTTTTGCATTAGTGAGTCGATGGGATCGACTATTAGTCTTTGGGGCGTGCAATGCAGCTGCCTTGGCATGCTTTGTCCTCTGCTTTGCCTTGTTTCCAATACTGTGGCCGGTGCCACGAAAGTTTGCAATCTTGTAAGTCTATCCGATCGGTATCTGGAACCCTTGCACCCTGGATGCCCTCAACACCGCGCGTCAGCTGCGCCACCACTGTGATCGGCTTCTCTCTGTCAACCCGGTGCGGGGCGCATGAGGCTCGAAACTCCGAAGAGGCAGCTGTTTGCCCCGATTGTTTCGTCTGCCTACACCATCGTTTCAAGTCATGCCTCACCAGTGTCCTTTCAAGCTCTTGGAATACGAGGTCGAATGGCTGACATCGGCATGATCTACAGGTGGACTTTTGGATCTATACTATTCTTGGCCTCATGGGCTGTTTTAATGGGCCCAGTAACATACGCGAAGCACCTTATCTCTGGGCCTCGACTGCCCTTCTCTGCAGCATACTTTGGTTCAATCGCGTTAACACTGTTTTTCGCCATCAAAGTACGTCCTCTTCCAACCCTCCACCTCCGCTACGATGTTTGTGATTATCAACCTTGCTTGCGACGCTATTCATTTTCATCCCACCTCCAATGGCTAGAACCACAAGCACAAGTCGGCTGACCCGGTGTTCACATGACAGCTGCACAGTACCATATTGACCCTGATATCAACTATCGTCCAACTAGTGTCGCTTGTGTGGTATTTGGTCAGCTATTTCCCCATGGGGGGTACAGGTTTGCGCTTTGCCGCCAGGTTTGGCACAAACAGAGTAGCAGCGTGGATGACAGACTAATCGACCGTGGTCGCTTTGATACTCACTGTAGCAATAATAAGAACTTTCCAAGCATACTTACCGCTGCACATGCTACAGACATTGACTAGTCTGGCAGCTCAACGGATGTTACCAGCTTTGACAATTGCCCTGCAGAAATCGGATTGGCCTCTATCGAATCAGATTCCAACAATTCGGCAGCCAAAGCCGTTAGGTAGGCAGGATATGCATGCATTCTGCACAGCGCCTTCTGCCACCAATCTTATGCAACAGTATTTACTGTGCCTCCTGCAAGTCTTACAGAGCGCTAGATAAACGAGCTCTCGAAACCGATTCCAAGAAGTACTAGCACCCTGATCCACAGGATTCCGCCCAAGATTATCACCCTCTACAGATCGACATCAGGATCTACCCCCAGGACCATGAGAATCCTGCAAACCTCACACCACCAAAAGCGACCTATCCAGATGCTTCTCTACAGCACGATCCTAATGACGAGTCGTCTAGGCTGCCAATCGGAGATTTCATTCCTTCCTGTGAAGGTTATTCATGTAGCGTAACGGCATTGTGTTTATGCGCTCCAAGCATTTACCTTCATGGGCCCCACGCGTTATGCATCAGCACTATCTTCTGACGACTGCCCATCCATTATCCTCAAAGAGCATCACTCACCTTCCCCGCTCCGAGAGCCGAACGGCTTTGATGCCGGAGAGAGAAGCACCGATCGGAAACTCGCCAATACTGCCCATCAGCTCCCTCCGGCTGCGAACCTCCTCCTAGCCTGGGTGTTTTGCTTCGAGCTCTACATGTCTCCAGCTCTACCTGGACCCTGTCTAAGTTCTAGCATCTTCCCTTTGAGCTCTACATGTTCCCACTGCGCCTAGCTCTACACCTCGCCCAAGGTCTGCCATCTAGCCTCAATTGTACATCTCCTCAATTTGCATCGGCTTCATACGCCTCCCAAATTCTGACACCCTACCCTGGCCTCTATACCGTTCCAGCTCGCCCCACATTTACCAAACTCGCAGCGTCACTCAAGACCGAAAACTAGCTAGGCCCCGGAATCTTGACTCAAAGCTGCCAACTTTTCAGGCCCGGCCGTTTGCGAAACGCATTCAACTTCTGTCTGTCACCTTGCCCAAATACTGCCAATTATCCAACTCTGATCAGCTTCGAACCATATCCAACCGCGGGTGTTGTACCTCAAATTCGCCGGCTTCCCAGCTCTGTTTGGCTCCATCCACGCCATCCCTTTCCAGCATGCGCTGTCCTGCCTCAAACGTCTCTGTCTCCCCAACTCCAAACTCCGCTAAAATCTGGCCTCGCATTTCAAGAACGTCAGCTTCAACGGCATTGCCAAGCTCTGAACCGTGCTTCATCGATAACGTCTTGCGCTCGTTTATACGCCCTTTTGTTTTCACATGAATTTGTCTCTGTTCACATCGAGGAAGTTTTGCCTCAAGCTTTGCTGATGTCTAGCTCTCCCTACACCCCTACGTGGGCAAGGTCCTTCCTTCTGAATTCGAATCTTGCGCAAACCTACGCCTCATACAGCTCAGCCAGCCTCCCTCCTCCACTCTCGGTCAATATTTGGGAGCGAGTGCGCATATGATACATCAACCAATTTCACGCCTTTGCGCATGGCCGAAGTGGCTCTACGGCAATAGTGGATGAGGAGAAGTTTATTGCATTGGCTACGCTCTTCCCCAACAATCTTCAGAGGCAAAGACCCGTGTGACGGTTTCATGTAACTCGGCCAATAGCTATCTAACAAGCACCTATCAACGCTATAGTTCGCAACTATCAAGTAGATGTACGCTATGGCTCGCGGCCATCCAATAAATCTCTTTCAGCCCATGACTATCCAGTAGATAGAATACCGAAGATCTGCTAACCTGCTACGCCATCACCTATATTGGCTGCAATGGCCTCGCCCGATGCAGCAATGTTTTTGCAACCATAATCACATACTACCGCCTCGAATCCTCACACACTTGTAGAAACTTGTAGATTCCCTCAACACCCTCATAGCCCTGATGAGTCGGCGCCTGGAGGGGGGACATCTGGTAGTACGGATCATCAGATGCGAAATCGCTATCTCTCAGACTCTCATACCCAGACGGACTGTCAGGGTGGATCATTGGCGATTTGAGTGTCACAGCAATATCCTCGAAGGAGTTGTTGTCGTGTAGCAAATCGCCGTGCGTAGACGGCGAGAGCATACCCCTCCACTCAAGCTTTTCCTGCTGAAACGGATTCTCATCGAAATAGTATGCGCCATCATTGTCCTCGCTGACAATCAGCGGAGAAGTAGACGGCGCGAATGGAAATAGCAGCGCCATCTCGACATCTTTCTCCCCTCCTTCCGCCATACTTCCCCATGCGTCATCCTCAACAACCACACCCCGTCGTACGCCCACTTCATCGCAAAGGCTATACACGAGATCAGCGTCACAGCCTGGAAATCGGACGCTGAGGATTGGGCCATAGTCTGTGGTGAGGAGGGAAATGGGTAAATCGCCGAAGGCGGATAGGCGTCGGAGATTGGCGAGAATAAGGGAGAGATCTTTGAGTGCGCGTGCGAAGTCGGAGGCGAGGGTGTCGAGGAGGTTGATGCTGTTGAGGGATGTGATTCCGATCCTCGAGTCCAGGTCCTGCTGCTGGGTGGAGAAAGCCGGGCAAAGCGCCGTGATCGTCGGACCGAGCTTGAATTGCAGACTCGTCCCTTTCATCGAACCCATAGAACGTTCCCACTTGTTATAAACAACATCCTCAGTGTGAGAGACGGATCGAAAGCGTTTTTCACCCGTGATCGGGTCAACGCCATCATATCTCGCTTTCCCACCCCCAACGAAGAAAGCCCGGATCCCAGTAGACACGTTTTGCACCACCTGCGCTTGTGCTCCAGGCGTATGGCTGAAATGCCTCGTTCCCTTTCCAACTCCACCGAGCGAATACCCGCCTGCGGAACGGGGTAATGCGCCACCCGTCAAGTTCGGGCGGAGGGTGGACGCGAACGGAGCGGATCCTTGACGGGAAACAGCGCGCGAGATTCTGGAGATGAGAAAGTTGGATCGGTCATAGCGTGGGCCGGTGGGTTTGGCGGCCGACGTAAAAGTGCGTGCGGAGGTGGTTGAGAACCAGCGGCTGTTGTTCTGGGCTCTCGATTGTTTGAGAAAGGCGAGGGGGTGGGTCGGTTGGTTGGCGTAGATACGGATGGGTTGGAGAGATGCACTGCCCGTTGTGGTTGCTGAGGTAGGGAACTTTGACTTGATCAGAGCCGCGGTCTTGTTGATCCCAAATCTGTAGCGGCGTTAGGTGGGGGATTTGCCACTGCCATGTGAGCATTGACGGCTTACTTGACAATCCTGAAGACCTTGGGGATCAATATATGCCCGCTTGAGGGCGCCATCTTTATACTGTTTGCAGTTCTAGTGAGTTGTGAGAAAGAAGGATTGTGAGAGGGGAATGCATTGCGTAGGGTGAGCAGGTGTCAGCCACAAGATCGGCGGCCGGTGGCGTGTATCGCCGATTTCTGCAGGGCTTGTGCCAAGACTTTCAGTTTGGGGCGGGCCATTGAGGTTGAAGTAAGTGTATTTTATTTATGTTCAAACACCAAGCAATATCTCTATCAGTCGGCGACTCAATCGCCGTAGCCGTAGCCAATGCTATCGTCAATACATGAAGTATGGTGAATTAATGACTTTTTCCGCCAGCACGGTGTTTGTGCTCATGTGATGAATCGTAAGCAATGTCTTTGAAGAGAGCAAGGGTCATAACGATCAGCCTGAGTAGAGAACCTAGTTTGAGATGATCGAAGAAAGCGTCTCCAAGGTCCAGGGCAGTAGCGAGAGTATTCGAAGACTACTCAGGCCGGAAAGACAAAGGAGATCCGTTGCAAACATCGCTGCATCAAAATTTTGAGCATGCCCGAGACCTGCTCCGTAACGCCCCGATGCCGTGCACATGCTAGCCATGCAATGAACGCCCTCGTCAATTTTTGGTTCCAGTAATGAAGCAAAAGGAGAGAGATGAATGAAGCCGGGGTGTCGTCCAATATAGTCGCGTAGCTCGAGGGAATAGTCATGAAGTTCGATGGACTGGCGGGGGGTTTGGTATTAGCAATTGGGATTGTTTCCTCAGGCTGATAAATGTACAAGGTTTGCCGATAGGTATCATAGTGTCGAGAGGTAACAAGATCACCGCTCAAGCTCCATGTTGAGCTCTGCATCGATGAACTTGGTTAGCTTGTGGCGATTCTTCATGTTGAAAGCCCCGTTCCTCCAGACTGCTCTTAGCTTATTGAAGGCCGGTCTCTCTGCATTTGAACGCTCGGACTTGACGAGCTCAACAAAGTCGCGGGCGATATTATCGTCGGCAATGGTCTTTTGACTCAGGATTGATTCATTGTAATACTGCAATAGACTCTTCTTGCCGCTCGTTGATCCGCGTTCGGCGTCTTCGAATGCCAGTTCTTTGAATTCCTGGTACATACGAGCGTTGAAATTACGGATGAGGAAATGTGCCCAGAACCCGTACAGGCTCTGCATGTCGAGCTGATCTGCGTTCACAGTGGACTGCTCTCGTTGCTTCATGGCATTTCTCCGGAAGTCGTGATATGACTCGTGAGAGCAGTCATTCGGCAATTCATGTAAGTTGAAGGGAGCAGGGTTGTCCTTTATCCAAAGCACTGGAGGCGATACATTAGGGGATATGGGATTGTCCGTCGGGCGCCCTGGTGATTGCACGGGGAAAGGACTCCGAGATCTCGGAGCTTTGTTTTCATCGACGCTGTTGGATAATTAGTTTTGGGAATAACGGCGTAAAGATAATGTGGTCTCACCTTGGGGACGTGTCTCCGTTGGCAGTGGGCCTTGAGTGACGCTCTGCGAATCTGCAGAGTTCCTCATTGATAGACCTTCCGTCTATTGATCCATTAGAAAAGGTCCGAGAAGATGATGTGTGGAACGGAGGAAGCGTGGCGGTCGCGGAACTTGTTGATTTTCGCACGAGTATGTTTAGGTTATCGACCTGCTCGTCGGTAAAAACATTGGTCGGCTGTGTGTGGGGATCAGGCGTTGGGAAGTTTCGTTGATTCACAGAGCGCGCTAAGGGCGAAAATTCAGAGACTGCTGCTGACAACGGCGTTCGCATCACCGAATCGTTGACTCCATTTGTTGGGCCCATAGGAGCACCCGGTCCAGAAGAAGCTGCGACGCCGTTGAGAGGCTGATATTGAACAGTCTCCATCGCTGTGCCCATCGCATTTGAACGAGGCGAGAAACGCTGGCCGTCATCCATTGGCTGAGGGATATCGAAGGCATGAGAAGGCTGAGAAGGTGGTAGCGAAGGGCCGGCATTTCTTGCCTCTGGATGACGCTGCTCCATGTCGAGAACCCACTTTGGCCAACCGTCGGTCTCGCTATCACTTCGACGACGTATCATATCAACTCCGTCGACATGAATGAGCTCCACATCAGGTATACTCCGACAAGCAAAATAGATCATACGAGGATCTGTTGTGAGCGACTTCATACGATTGAAACCCATCACCAATGCCAGAGGTACAAAGCCCTGAGAGTCCATGTTCTTTCGGAGATGCATGTCCTTGCAAAGGTTTTCGACGGAGAAATAATAAACTAACTGCATTTCTAGCAATCGGAGCACAGACGGGTACATCTCCTCCATCATAGGATTATATGGCATGGCACTCATAATGCCCTGGTTACCTGGCTGGTAGCCATACTCATTGGCAACATCCGTTTGCAAATGGGACAGATGTAGAGGTGCTCCATGATATCCATTAGCAAATCTGGGATGTGGGGCCGAATGTGGTATAGACTGTGACCGAGAGTTTGTCCGATAATGTCTCGCTTGTGGGGTAGGTGGCTGGTAACCCTGAGACTGTGATGGTAACCGCTCATGATTAGAGTAGGGCTTCAACTGAGGCGTTGGTTGACCCTGATACTGCGACTGGTAGCCATTGGGAAAGCTGTGTCCGTTGGGTCCGTTCGGATTGAAGTAGGCATGGTTGGGCCCACCTCGGCCACGGTAGCCTCCTCGTCCACGCTCAGGTCGTCCTTCACCACGCTCTCGGACTGGGACAGGCCCGTTTATTTCTCTTGATGGATCCATTGGTCGGGCTGACCCTTCGCTACGTCGCTCAGGATAGCCTTGTCTAGGTTGCGCGTTTATGTCAGGAGCGTCGTTTTGATCTTTCTTGCCATCTTCAGGCTTGTGCGGCACCGAGTGGGTGGTGTTCTTGCCAGGCTCGTTGAGTAGAGCGTTACCAAAAGACCGAACACCCTGCAAGTCTTTAGTTGAAGGGGTTGAAGACAGCCTTCGATTGTCTTTGGAAAAGTTCCCGTTTTCTGGCTGTGTTGTGGCAAGGCCGACGTCGTTATTCTTCCGCTTCTCTGGAGCCGGCGCACCGCCTGGTTTCCGCTGTTCCTGAGGAGTGGCTGGCCCAGCACTGGAAGCTCTCTTAGGCTTCGAGGTGTTTGAATTTGTAGTTGAGCCGAGGACACCTCTACCCCGTTCAACCCCGCCAGCTGCTGGCGCTTGACCATTGGGAGAACCACCAGCTGTCGCCACTGGCCTCTCTGAGCCATTAGCGGAACTAGAAGGGTTGCCTCCACGACCTCCACCTTCTCTTCCACCTCGCTGAGGTCTTCCCCCTCTCCGTGCTGTAGGCATCGGGGTATTGAAGACAGCTGTTGGAACGAAGGGTACTGGAACCCACTTCTCTTTTCCATGAGGCTTTGCCGCATGAGGTGTGTCTTTGTCGCCCTTCTCCACCTGGTCTTGAGTCTTCTTCTTCCCGTCACCCAAGGCGATGTCAGGTGTGGGCCATGACATTGCATCCCCGGGAGGTGGCGGTGGTGCCATTGCTGCAGGCGCAGACTTTTCAGTAGCGTCTGCCGACTTACTGCCATCCCTAGAAACACCGGCAGCAGGACGCTCTTCAGAATTTCCTACTGCAGTCTTGCTCTTTTTTCTCCCGTCCTGCTTCTTCAGGTCAGGGCTTGCTTCGACGCTCTTGGCAGGGCCGCTCGGATTCCCCAACCCGTTACTAACATTCAGTGATTTCGCTGGTGTTGCAGGAGCTGACTGCTTAGATTTAGCTTGGGCTTCCTTCCGTTGCTGCCAGATATTGACGACTGGTGCTGGAGCCTCCTTCAGTGAAGCAGGCGCAGAAGCTTCCTCATCCCAAGAAAGCTTCTCCGCAACGTGCCCTTTTTCAGCCTCTACCTTTTCATCGACTTTGCTCCCAGTCTGCGACGTCTGAGACTGTTTGTCCGAAGTAGAGTCTGAAGAACCGTTCACGTTTGAGAACGTATCATCTTCCTTCGGTAGTGTAGAAGTAGATGTAGTCCCATAACCAGGCGAGGACGGTGCGGATCCATTTTGTCTTGACGGTCCAAGACTACTTGATTTCTCTGCAGGTGTCTCAAACTTCGTAGCCTCCTTCGCATCAGCAGGTTGAGCCGGTTGTCGTTCTTCGCTAGCTTTGAAGCTTCCCCCTTGGGGCGCACGACCTTCGCTCGCTGTACGCTTCGTAGAAGATGTGTTCGAGTCTGCCGTAGATTTTCTTGTCTCGGAGGTCGAAGTCCTCTTCACATCCGAATCTGGTGGGTCGGAGAGCGCTTTGCTGTTTGGCAGTGTTGTAGGTACTGACGGAGATCTGCCCTTTGCAGCTTGAGCGTACGAAAAGGCAGGAGTGGTTTGCGCCAGGTCGCCGAATGGTTTTTGAGTTACTGCAGACATGGTGTCGACTGGTTGGGTCTGTGTAGAATTGGGAGATGTATTTCTTGCCGGCATCTTAGGCTCTAGTGAAACCGGCAGATCTGCGTGTAGTATCCACTAGCCCTTCACATACAATCTATTTCAATCAGGCTAAGGTAATACCTCCACCCACGCCGTTCTCCACCAGGCCTACCAGCCCTGAAGCCTCGAGGAACACTCAGCGAGCGTGTTGTGGAATCGTAGACGTGGTCGAAACAGAGAAGGTGAGGAGGAGCGAGAGGTATAGGGTCAAAGTATTACTCCCACCGCTGATAATGGCTAAGGGCTGTTAGCACGCTTTTGGGGTATTTGAGCGGATACAACTTTCTCCCACGGTAGAAGTCTGGTACCTAGCGATGCGTCCCGTTCAAATGAAAGACACGACAGTGTTCTAAGCAGGTCGTAGGATGTTCGTCCAGAGGGAAAGAGGCTGCGATAGAGATCTCTTTGGCCTCACAATATTTTGGGTGTTGTACCTTGGGTAGCTGATGATGACTAGGAAGGACCTATGCTATGAATTTGTGTAAGCCTAAAACTGGTAATATTATGCTGGACCTGGACATTGATGAATGACACAATATGTAAGGTGGTGCTGGCACACTGGTCAAGACCTGGAGTATCAAGCAAGATCCAAATCTGAACCAGAAAGTGCGGGCTATTGTAGCAAATCACACAAAATGCCTCGGCCCAAGTGAAAGATAGCTCTCAGATATCTGAAAACCTTGTGAAGCAGCTCACAGTGGTAGGACTAGCAAGATCCCTTCGCGATCCAGCCTCTCTAATATTGCACAGGGAATAGGGTCTGATGCTGTGCGAACAGCGGAGGTCGCTAGGCCTCTTGTAGAGAAAGCGCGGTATATCGCTAAATACAGTGGAAGGACACTGTTTACGTGGGTTTTGGGGTACAACCTCCACCGGGATAGTCGTTGTAAAGATACTTAAAAATCAAAGGAGGAGAGGTGTTTGTGGGGCGACACCAAATAAGAAGAGGTGAGGTTTGAAGATTTTCGAGTTAGGCTAGGCGAATCTCCGGTCTGACGCAGCTCGCGCGTTATCCGAGCAATTCCCGCATAATTGGAAGACCCAAGCTTTTATATTCGTTTCTAAGAGATAACAGGCAGTATTTGCTCCGTGACTGGATACCAAAATCTAAGACTATCGTATGGGTATTCGCTATTTCATGGGCCCATGGGTCTCCACGCGAAGAAGCAATACGTGGGACACGTCAATGCCTTGTGAGATCTGATCCTTTGAGTCCTCGCTTTGCAATCACCGCAATCCTGCAGTAAGGTCGCATCATCCCATTTGACTTGTTTGCAAATACCTTGCAAAGCTGTGATCGGTTGAGGCCGCGCCTCCCGAGGATGTTTCATCCGTCAATGCGTCCTTGTAACGTTTGGATAGCCCATCCTCTTCATTATCGCCTTCACTCGCCTCATCTTCGTCCGGATCAACCATTGTCGCCTCGGGCTCCGAGCTTGAATCATCTTCTAGGTCGCTGAGAGTATCACCGCCATGTCTCTGGGCAGCCATGGGCTCTTTGGACGCACCAAAACTTTTGCTTGACTCTGAAACATTCATATCTTTCATCATTTTTCCAAGCTCCCTGTCCCTCTTGCCTAGCTTGTCCTGCTCCCTCTCTGCTCTACGCTTCTCAAGCTCGGGCTTGTAATCTCTCTCGAATTCTTCCACCTTTTCCCGCACGGCAGTGAAGAAATCATCTATGCCTTTGCCAGTCATGGAACTCACGCCTACCACGCTTAAGTGGCGATAGAACTCCTCGAGCATCAAGCTCATGCTGTTAAGTAGAGATCCCATGTACCCACTGCCAGCTCCGAGCCCTCCACTGCTGCCTTCACCTCCAAAGCTGCCGCTTTCCTGCTCTTCGTTTAGAGCTGCCTGAAAAGCCTCGAAGTCGGTCATCCATTCTTTGGCAAACTCAGCATCTTTCACGTCTATTTTGTTGAACACTAGGATCATTGGTAATTTTGTCTTGTAAAGTATGGAGCAAGCGTAGAGCATGTTGCTCATAAATGTACTGGTAGAGCTCGTTCTTGGGGTATCAATAACGTATGCAATGACGGTAGGAAACGATGATGCAAGAGAATCAAGTAGAATGCTCCCAGAAGCACTCCAAACAAAGACTTCTATCTGGCCTGGTGTGTCAACGATAATGTTATTTATTGGCTTGGCCTTTGGGGTTTCTGGATTTGGAGCAGTTCGTTTCTCCAGGATATTGATGATCTGATCAATCTTCGTGGCAAACATGTTCAGCGAAGTAAGGATGCCACCATTCGGTCCAAGATTGTATTCCTTCATAACCTCTTTGTAGTTGAGTGAGTCCCGTATATCGATATTGCAGTCGAATGGGACCGTTCGAACAGCAGGGTCTAAATTGAGGACATAAGGTGGTTCACGTTTGGAGTGTAAATATGAGTTGATCCTCTGCATGAATGTGGTCTTGCCCGATCCTAGAGTGCTTGTGAGCCTGGGTGCAAAGATTCAGACACGCTGAGTACAGCTTCTCTCACCTGCCATGCCAACGCAAACAATAGCGACTGGTGGTCTGGTTGCCATCTTGGGCTTAGTAACTTGTCAAGCTTGAGAAAGCAGTCTCTGAACAAGATGATGTAGGCTTTCGAGTATTAAGAAAATGGGTGGTTAAGAAATTGGAGGTGTAGATTTGACATGGGTATATTCGATTGACGCCTCGGACCTAGTTCCGCAACCCAAACTTTCTTGTCCGCCAACACCATACTACCTATAACCATGGCTTTGGAACACTTTGAGAAATCTTTGGCGGAGGATAAAAGGAAGAAAGACAAGGGCAGATCTCATCATGGTCATGATCAGAGCAGGAGACATCATAGAGATCACAGACATCATCGCGATGACGAAGAGGATAGTCACAGACACAAGCGAAGGAGGCATTCAAGGGACGACGATGACAGGGAACATAGCCACCACAGCAGAAAAAACTATCGCCGCAGGCATGACTCAGACGAGAGTGAGGATGAAGACGGAGTGCAGAGCATTGACCCTGCTACAATGAGCCCAAGTCAAGGTATCGCGCATAGCACCTCCGACGGCCATGTACAAAGGGATTCTTGGATGGAAGAACCCTCGGGTTTGGATATAGACTACATACAAAAGGGCATCAGGATGCCTTCTCAGTCAACTACAACACGGCCAACGAAAGTCGACTTTGAGCTCAAAATACATGATAATGAACTGAACAAGCATCATCTACAGGACATGGCAGATGGGAAAGATGTACCGGAAGATATTGCTGAGAAGCCAGCTCAGCATGAGGTTGCATACAGATTTGGCGACGCTGGGGCCCAATGGCGGATGACCAAGCTCAAAGGTGTCTACCGACGTGCAGAAGAGACTGGTAGATTGTTGGATGAGGTGGCAGAAGAGCAATTCGGGGATCTACGGGGATTTGATGATGCTCGAGAAGAGCAGATAGAGCTCGAGAGAAGGGCTACCTACGGTGAAGGCTACGTTGGAAGAGAAAATCCGAGCGGCGAGCTCTTCGAAGAGAGGAAGCTGGATATGGGTATTCGAATAAATCATACCAACAAGAACGGCAACAACGATGAACCAGACACCCAGCCTCGAGTGCTTGACATACAGGAGCCAGCTAGAAATACTGTGCCATTGGACCCGACAGCTTTGAATAGACTGAAGGCTCAGATGATGAAAGCAAAACTTCGAGGGTCGTCGGGCGCTTCGAGTCTTGAAGCGGAGTACAACCATGCCATAGCTGGCTTTGCGAATCGAAAGCAACCTGACGTGGTTGTACTCGGGGCTATGGATAACAGGATGCTGGCTGGGGGCAGAGATGGAGAGGTCACAAGTATCAACAATACGCGTGGTCGAGAGAGAGGCCTAGTCGAGGAGAACGAGGACATGAGTATCGAAGACATGGTCAAGCAAGAGCGACGGACACGACATCATGCAGGCGGAGACGGGCAACGTTTCGCAGAAAGGATAGTTAAAGATGCCAAGTTTGACGTATGTATATCATCTCATTCCAAAGAATTGTCTGCTTACCTTCGTATAGAATGATCTAGATTACATGGACGAAAACGCCAATAAGCTAGCCAAGCGCGTGGAGAAGTCCGAGATCAACCTCAAGAACACTGCGATATCCGACTTCCAGAAGATGAACAAGATCCTAGACAATTGCCCGCTTTGCCATCATGAAGACACGGATACACCTCCGATTGCGCCCGTGGTGTCCCTAGCGACGAGAGTGTACCTTACTCTTCCCACGGAACCTGAGATCAGCGACGGTGGAGCATGCATCATACCTGTGCAACACCGGGGCAATCTCCTCGAGTGCGATGATGACGAATGGGAGGAGATCAGAAATTTCATGAAAAGCCTTACTCGGATGTACCACGATCAAGGCAGGGACGTAATCTTCTACGAGAATGCTGCAACCCCCCAGCGACAGAAACATGCTGGTATGGAAGTAGTGCCATTGCCGTACAGTCTCGGAGAAACGGCCCCAGCGTTCTTCAAAGAGGCCATCCTTAGCTCAGACGAGGAATGGACGCAGCATACGAAGCTCATCGATACTCTTTTGAAGGCAAAACAAGGTGCAGGGAAGCTAGCCTTCCGTCGGACGATTGCGAAGGAAATGCCATATTTCCATGTTTGGTTTGAGATCGATGGCGGACTCGGCCACATCGTTGAAGACACCAATCGATGGCCGAGGTTTGATTTGTTTGCGAGAGAAATTATTGGAGGTATGCTAGATGTAGCACCAGATGTCATAAAAAGACAAGGAAGATGGGCCAAAGGGGGAGACCGAAGGATTGAAGATTTTCGAAAGCGATGGAGGAAATTTGACTGGACAAAAGTTTTGACAGACTCATAGTCGCCAAATACTGGACTCAATAGACCACTATCACGTCGGACGCGACGATCTTTTCCCCATTGTGACAATAATTGAGATGCATGACTCGTGACTGACGTTGAAACAGCCATTCTCGGCTAGCTTGTGGCTTGCGGGTGAAAAACGGTTCGCTTGTTCCCTTTCTTCTAGCCTGGCTGCCCGCGTGTTCTTCAGCACTCAACGTGAGTGATTTCTTCACGCGTTGGATTCTGGATGCGTATTTGCGACCACTGCAATGCTGCGCAGACCAAATTATACGCTGCTATCCACGAAAAGCTAGCTCCTTGTGCATGTTCGAGACTACGATAGGATCGATGCCGCAAGGAAAACGACTACGTTGGCAGAAATGTATTTCTAGTAAGCCCGACTTTAATCTAAGCGCATATGTTCGACTGCGGCCAATTCTGTGAATAAATCTATTTGACGGATGCCCTAGTTCCAGATGGTTCAAGGCTGACTGTGTCTCACAACCCTGTCATTTTACGAGGATGACTCGGATCCTCGAATCATTCGCAGGCTTCAAGGAATTCAACCTCAGCTCCGAAATTCATGATACATAGTCCACCACTCAAGATAGCATGTAGATAAAGTAGAAATGTAACAAAGATCCCAGTGAATTATAGAACACAGATGCGTGCATTTCCGCAGCGGGGATCTAATCTGTGAATCGCCACTAAAAACAAAATGCCGCGGCCAAAAATGCCACTCTTCGCGATCAACTCTCCGGTCTATTCTGCATCCGGGGTTCACCTTGACAGTACGCCAGATTGGACCTCCACGCAATTCTGGGGACCCCCACAGATCTCTTACTGGACTTGGATGATGTCCCAGCAGGGTGGGAACAATCAGCCAAATTCCTACTACCCCCAAGCCCACTTCCCATCTCCCTCAATGTCTGGCCAATACAGCTACCCTCCACCCGAAGGTCAAGCCAACTCTCCATCCGGCGCAAATATGGCATCACAGCCCTCTCTTAGCTTGCCTCCAATACGCGTGATCGATGGCCAGCCCCAGCAGCAACATCAACAGCGACCCGGGCAATCAGGCGCGCAACCACAGACAGGCTCCGCGATGCCACTAGGAATGGCGCAATACTATCCCCAAGGCCAGCCGTTTCCACCTGCCTCAGACCCCAATGCGCCAATGCGCTATCCTATACCGCCTGATGGGAGGGTCATGTCTGGAGGGCGACACAAGAAGGAGATTAAGCGGAGGACGAAGACAGGGTGTTTGACGTGTCGCAAGCGCCGAATCAAGGTACGTAGACAGCACTTGTGAGCGCTCGTGACTCGACGACGACTTGTTTCCTTGCGCTCGATAGAGTTGTAGTTGTCTTCGTTTAATATTTACCGAGTGCTTTTCTTGGTTGCGATCGGGTAGTAGCGACCGTGTCAAGCGAGCTTTTGGCTGCTTGACCTGAGCGAGGCCGCTGGTTCGCGATCGTCCATTGTTTATGAAATCCACTCTCAACATCACCCACTCTCTTGACGGAGCTGACACTTGAATTGAGCCTCATAGTGCGACGAAGCACATCCAGCCTGCCGAAATTGTCAAAAGAGCAAAAGAGAGTGTCTGGGCTACGATCCAATCTTCAAGTCGCAACCAGGACCTTCCAATATACAGCCTGCACTAGGTGGAGCTCCTCAACCTACGTCTTCAAACTCTTCGCCATACCCACCACCTCCTCAAGGCTATATACCTGCTGACGGTCAAGGTTACGGTCAGGCAAGAACAGACTCGGACAATTCTCCTGCGCAACCATACGACTACACTGCAGCCATAGACCCGGCATTAGAAGGAGGCGCGTCACAGATGGATAGCACGTCAGCTCTTGGAACGGGCACACCGTACCCGATTGGTGGGCCTGATCAGCATAGTCACAGAGGTAAGCCATTTCAAATCTCATCTTGGATATCAAAACACACTTGATGGAGGCCTCGAATTTGCTGACATGATTCTAATAGCGAAACGAACCAAAATTGAAGAACTCCTCTGCCTGAGAGGTGTGAATCCTCCACCACCTGCGCCTCCCACAGTAATACCAGAAGAAACCCGCAATGAGATAAAAGACATCTTCCTTACCGTCTACGCAATACAAATCGACAAATTCCTCGAAACTCGGTGGTTCGCGCACAGAGCCGTAAACTACCTCGTGGCGAACAGCAGGTTATGTGACCAGTTTGTAACGCTGATCCGTCGATACAACCCCAACACAGCAGATCCCAACTACTGGAACGTCGTCATGATTACACAGAGTCTAGAAGCTACAGTGATCTGGGCAATGATGGGAATGTGCCGGCAGGTGTCTAGCTCCGCAAAATCAGACGAGGGCGATGAAAAGGAGCGCGAGAATCTCGAGAAAGATGTAAAGGAAGGCGTACACGATGCTGCGAAGAGGTTGGAGATCTTCGAGAATTTGATTACGGGAGAGTATTTGGATTCGGATTCAGCACCTCAACCGACACCCCAGCAACCGGGTGAGGGAAGCAATGGCGTCCCCTTCAACGCACAATTGCTGGAACGCGAGCACGATTTCTGGCGTCTTGTGCACAAATTTCTCACCATTCGAGACGACGAAGCCAGCGCCGCAAAAGAGATCGATGACACTTTGGCGAGCGCTCGAAATCTACTTGACAGTCGCGAGAACAGAGACGTCATCTACTCAATTTGCATAGCGCGGCATGTGGGCGCGCGAATGGCTGAGTTCCCGGCTATGCAACAACCTCAGAGTAACGACGAGGAAGAATCGAGAAACAAACTTTTTATTGCACAGAAATTCGTCAACGACGAGGCAGCCGGGAAGGGAACGAATCAGGTCGTGCAGAGGCTCTGCGGTATGGCTTCAAGGAGTTGGGAGTTCAATAGGCCGGTGATGCCGCGGTAAGGTCTCGGTGCTGAAGGTTAAAATTTCAATTGCAACAACAGTGCAATCACTCCGGATGCTTGCTAGCGGTGGAAGAAGGAAGATCAAGGCTCATATTGGGAAATGCATAACTCTTAGCGGGCTCAAATAATACTCTATGCCTAGCATATTTGAGTGGACGCCCTCGAGGTGGTATGTCGGCTTAAGAACCTGTACAATAGATTTATTGCATGAAACAGCGACATGAAAACGGTCGCTAGCAACTTCTTAGTATCTAACAATTCAGGCTATTCAACCGGTATTCACATCAGGCTGTAGAAATCCCAAGCGGTGTAGACCCCAAAAGGGCAAAGTGATCCATCTCTCGCGCTTATCGCCGGTATCTCGACACGTTGGATATTCACTGCTGGGGCTCAAAATATTTCTTCATCATGGCCGATCTACGGAGCGTTTGCTCTCTCTCTTCCACATACTTCTCTTCTACTCTACATCTAAAACCTATCAAAACATATGGCTTCCACTAACTCGAAGCCAAAGGTCCTCCTGTTGGGTAATATCGATCAGTACGTCCCATCCCTCCCTCTTCTCCCCCATGCCCTCATTTCCTTTCCTACTACAGCCCAAGAATTAAACTCCAACTGACCTCTTTCCACCCTCTAGCCACAAAGCACGAGACTCCTACAACTCCCTCTCCTCCATCGCCGAACTCGTCACCCCCAAATCTACGAACCGCGAAGACTTCATCAAAGAATGCAAGAGCGGAGCTTTCAACGGCGTCAAGGCTGCTTATAGGACCTTTGGGAGTGTGAGTATCACGGGGAGAATTGAGGGAGAGGTGTGTGAGGAGTTGGGGAAGGCGGGGTTGAGGTTTTTGAGTCATAATGGTATGTGAGAGTTCCGTGGACTGTGAGAGTGAGGAGGGTTTTGTGTGGTTTGGTTACTTCACAGGTTCCGCTTGATGTTATTTCTATGATTTCCGTGCCTTCTTCTTTTATGTTTCCTTCCTCCAAAACATCCTTTCCCATTCCACTTATCAAACTTCGCTTTTGAGCCAACTGCTTCTCCAATGCTACATACAACTCAAATTCGATGCTTACTCTCAGTATCTAGGTGCGGGCTACGACCAATGCAATATCCCCGACTGCACCGCAGCAGGCATCCGCGTGTCCAATGTACGCCCTTTCGGAATTCTACCTTCCCCTTTGATACTGTTGTTTGAGCCGCAAGACATGTCTCACGAGTAGCTGCTCCTAACACGCTCCTCGAATCTGTTTCGTGATTCGTTACCTATCTTACAATGGCATTTCTGACATCGGAACAACAATCAGGTTCCCACAGCCGTTGATGCCGCCACCGCCGACACAGCTATCTTCCTCATGCTCGGCGCTCTCCGAAACTTTAATTTGTCTCTACTGAATCTCCGAAAAGGCGAGTTCCGAGGTAGAACCCCACCTCCCCTTGGCCATGACCCAGAAGGTAAAGTCTTGGGCATCTTGGGTATGGGCGGTATTGGCAGGGATCTGAAGAAGAAGGCAGAGGCGTTTGGCATGAAGGTGCAGTATCACAATCGCAATCCGTTGTCCTCGGAGATGAGTGGGGGTGCGAAGTATGTGGGATTTGAGGAGTTGTTGAAGACGAGTGATGTGGTCAGTTTGAATGTGCCGCTGACTGTGAGTATTCACCTGTATTCACCTGGTTTGGCAATTTTTCTCCTTCATTTGTCGGATCAAGGAAACTCTAAGTTTCCCTCTTCATAAAAAGGCACTCACTGACCATCCACTCTTAGAAATCGACATACCACATGATCTCCACACCACAGTTCGACATGATGAAAGACAACGTGGTCATTGTCAACACTGCCCGTGGTGCTGTCATTGATGAAGCTGCTCTTGTCAAAGCGCTCAAGGATGGTAAGATATTCTCATGCGGTCTCGATGTCTATGAGGATGAGCCAAAGGTTCATCAAGGGTTGGTGGACAATCCGTATGTGACGTTACTGCCGCATATGGGGACTTGGACATTTGAGACACAGACCGAGATGTGAGTGTTCATTCAACATTTTCTTTCTCTCATTGTGTGGTGAGACTAATCCGCTGTTCAGGGAGCTTTTCAACATTGAGAACATCCGCTCAGCCCTTGAGACAGGCAAGCTGAAGAGTCCTGTTTCTGAGCAGAAGGACATGAAGGATTGATGCAGCCTCAGGGGCAAGTATCAGCAGAACTGACTCATGCAAATTCATAGACCTACTGTATTAGACTCTACACAAATCACTTATGGCATGCAGCCCTGTTCATGAATTTGACCATCTTCACTTGTTTGACTTCTCTTTTTCTTTGAGCACGTGAAAGGGCTCTTTGATCAGCTTCATCATCTCAATATTGAATCTCCTCAAGGGCATGGTACCGCTTGATGTACTAATAGTTCCTCTGACATACCTTCATGCCTTGATCTCTGTACTTCGTCACCACAATAGCTTGAACTACTAAAGGGTTTGACACCGCTTGATGTTCTGCTGCATTACTCTAACACAGCTTGGTTGCGTGATATTTGTACTTTATCATTTCAACATTAGACCTCCTCAATTGTAAGGTATCACCTGATATAGCAATTCTTTCCTCTATCAACCTCGTTCCGTAATATTATGACTCTGTAAGTGCATTAATGGACCCAAAATATGCTTCTCTGTCTCTTTCTCTGGCGTTTCTAGTAGCTAGTATAGCGAGGTGCCCGCACGGTTACTCTAATATCCAAAATCTTCTCTTCGTTTAACCATTATTTACCCGGCTAGACAGCGGAACCTATTCCGGCCCAACACACACTTTCCACCCGCACTTCAATATATTATATATGTCATACCTCACATCGCTTTTAGTCGCACCACAACGAGGGGCTGTTACCCTTATCCCACCTCTCCTCCTGCTCCAGGAGCTCCTACATATCTACTTCTCCTTCTCCTGCAGGCACCCTTTTACCCCTTTTTCCTAGCACGAAAGCACCACGATAGAAACTCGCACGGGTTCTCACTTGTCTTACAAACAGCGCAACAGGGTTCTTACCCAGGGACACATCCCTTCCAGCCAGCAAAGAGCGAAGAGACTGCTATCCAAACCAGGTCAAGAACCTGCCTTTGCACACCGAAAGTCCAGGAAGCCTCCATTCAAGACCAAAAGAGATAGAGCAAAAGGAAAATAAAGGACAGACCAAGAGTAACGGTAGAGATTATCTTACTATGCCTGTCAAGAGTGGCATGATTTCTTGCATTCTGCACTTCTTGTGTCCTCAAAGCCACGATCAAGACAGATGAGGCTGGGAATTCCCCATTTATGTGTGGGCTATGTCCGACCGGCTAAAGGCACACCAGTCAAAAAGCCACCAACGACGCTTAGCCTAGCGATGGTCACAAGAAAGAGCAGGGATCAAACCACGCACGATACAAGTACGATCAACGCAAATACACTGTCGAAAAATGCGGTCGAGGCTTTTACCCATGGTTGTTTGTCTCCTACCATCACGAAGCCAACAGTGATCGTCATCTTGGATATACATTTACTTTGGTTCATCAAAAAGGGCATGAACTTCCCCGAGGTCGTCTTGGCCAGCTCCTTACTCCTCTATTGGACCAGAGTTTGCTTTTGTTGAGCAATGCAGAGCGCAAAGTGGAACATTTCCAGCGACCACGGAGTTCATGATGGCGGGAAAGGCACCCGTTACATCGCCAATCCTAAGGAGCAAAAAGCCAAAGCCAGCGTTGCAAAAGCGTCATATGGTCTACAGCCGGAGGCTCAGAGCCTGCCACAACGAACCATCTCTTTGAAGGATAGCATGCGATGGATACTGTCAAGTCTTGCATCGGGCAGCTACCGCTTCGGCAGAAGAAATATTCACCCCTAAAGAATTCTCCTATCCAAAATTTCCACAACACAGGATTTTTAGCGAGCAAACATTCTTGGTGATAAGTCAATTACCTCGTCGAATTAACAGCCGATCGCTTCAATGTCTATACTTGCGTTCTTTATGGCCAATACGCCAACACGCTTGCGTGCCGCCTCTTACAAATGAAGAGCTTGCAGAAATTGAAGAGCCCAGCAAGGAATGCTTCAGTCTCAAAGATGATGACCTAGCCGACCGTAAGTTGGCTCCTGTTGGGTGTTAACCCAGAATAACAGCTAACTTAAGCTAGCAGTGCCTTCTATAGAAAGCTCCAAGTGGTCAAAACCTGTGTCTTGTCAGAAACTGGCCCCGGAAATCGCAAGGGAGGCTGCCACTGTGGTAACCTACCTCTATCGAACACACTGGCAGCATACCCTTCTCTTGAAATGGTTCAAAGCCCTAGCACCAGAGACATGAAAGAGATACTATTGAAGCGCCACGACAGTATAAAAAAAACAGGTGCCGAAGAAGAAAAGTCATCGGATCATCCCGCTCCAGTGCCAATTCACATGTTTTACAAGTATTCAACAATCCCTACCACAGTTTTTCCCGAAGACAGGAGCATCAAACACACAGAGACACTGCTGAATCCGTCGCTCGCCTACATTGCCCTCCACCTTCCAGAGCTTGCTGTGGTGGACGCATATCGGGCTGGCATTGCAATAGATGCAAGTATGAAGTAGGCATGTACATGGAGAAGGACTACTACAACCACCTCTGCACAGCACTGGGCAGCGTCATCACATCATCACCAAATCAACATGAATCTTTTAGACTTCGGCAGGGGAACGCACGGTCTCGTCGCCGAAGTCATGAAGAAGAATCCCCTTTCATTCGTCCATGCCGCTGGCTTTCGCAATGTGTGTTTCGCTTCTCTTCCTGGTCTTGTGTTTTTTCAGCAAGGCTGGCCATTCCCGGACTACAACCTCATGGATTGAGCAAACCATAAACAAGCTGGGACTTAAGACACCCCCAAAATATCCAAGACTGGTTATTCCCCGACTACAGTTCCGGTAACAAATCCAAGCAATGCGTCAAATAACCCAGTATTCAATGGGACCTTTGCTCTGATACTGGCATCACTACCATTAGCATGTTTTACATACCTCTTAACTTCGTCGTCATAGTGGCTTCCTCTTCACCTTTGGATCCTTGTATGGAGGGCACGCTCGCGCTCTCAACAGGCTTGACCACTGGGAAGACAACCCGGAAGGCCACACCGACCATGCGTATTACTGTACGCTCCGCAACGGCCAACGAGAGCAAGCTTGAAAATGTACGTCAATGCCTGTTGTCTTTGTTTAAAAGGACAGATCTTATTAACCATGATTCAAGTATAGAGTGGCAGTCATTGGCCCCGCATTGACTTGGCTGGAGCAGCATTGTGTTTCGTGGCTTTCGGAGAATGAGCACACCAATTCTAGCCGGACAAAAGCCACAGAAACTTCACTGTCTCCTCCGTGTGTCTGGGAGTCGTCACGACGATCAGCTCTTCCTGCTTGTTATGTCAAGGCGAATCCATCGTCGAGTATAAAAGATTCCCAGAACGAGTTAAAGTTCGAAGCTCGGACGCTTGCGGCTAGGACGCACCAACGGCTCTGATTTACAAGCAAATAGATGGACCTACACGACTGAGTGCAGTTGTCAGAACCCCTTTCTGCGATGAAAAATGGGAGTGCTACACTGATGCAGTCGCCATAGAGAGGATAAAAGACCCACGCCTGTCTTCCAAGATCTTCCTGGGTCATAATTGATCAAATTCCATAGTCTTAGATCCAGCAGCGGCCAGTCTACAAGACCCTCGCAACCTTTTCGATTTAAATGATACTCCAAACCACATGTACTTTTGCTGTATTCACAGGTTCCGTCTCTTGATACATCAACTTGCGCCGCCACTCTTCCTCGTCGATCTTCTCCTCCCACTGCTCGCGGCTTCGGACTTGGCATTGACCTGCTTCTTTGGCTCCGGTTCTATACCGTTTGACTCGATTTCCGTGGTCGGCTTTCGCTTCTTGCTAGACGTCTTACTCTCTTCCTTGACAGCTCCATTTGTTGCAGGCTCTCCATCTTGCTTGACCTTCTGCTTCTTGCCTTGGAATCCTTTCTTTGCAGGCTGAGCATCCTCGTCCTCTAATTCTTCCTCCTTGACTTTCGATGCCCGCTTCCGTTTAGCCGGCTTCGTCTCCTCCTCACTCTTGACATCACCATTCTCGTCCACCACCTCTTCGACATCCTTCTTCACCGGTCCCGTCTTCTTCTGCACGCTAGGCACTACACAGCTAGTCCTTCCACCGACGGTCAAGAAAACGAACTTTGAACCATTCGGTAATGTCGTCGTACTGTCTTTCTTGCCTTTGGCCCATCGGTGCTTGAAGAGCCACTCTTCTGGAAACTTGCTGGAGTCTGCGAGAAGTTCGATCGACAAGCCGCAGACATATTGTATGGATTTGTGGAGTTGCTGGATTTGGGCGGAAGAGAGTGTATTGCTGTATTGCTCGGGGTGGATCTTGGCGTCATAGAGAACCTCGTCCCTGTGGACACGATATCAGTACCAAACGTCAAACATAATCAAGTCCAATTTCCTCACCCAACCCAATTCCCTATACCACTGACATTCGCCTGATCTAATAGCAAAGCCTTGATAGGAATCTTCTTGCTGCCCAATTTCTCGCCCAGCCACTCCTCTGTAAAGACATCCTTGTCAATTACTGGATCGGGACCGTTTTCGACAAGAGGCGAGACTTTGCGAATATCCTCAGCCGCGCAATCGAGAAGGCGTATTCGAGCAAATCTTCGGAAATCGACGAAAGCAGCTTCGCAGACAGGTTTCTCAGCAGTTTCGAGAGCGAATTTCCAATACTTTGGAGGCCATTCTGTGGATTGTTCAGGCTTCGCCGGTTTGTAATACGCGGTCTCTTCGTCGCGGATTTTGAACCAGCCGGCCATACCGAAGTGCATTAAGGGGTGCGGTGGAGACGACATGACCATCCTAGATATAATATACTCAGTAACGGCTTAAGAACACATTACCAGCCTACTGTCTAGACCGAGCGCAGACGTGAACAAGATTTCCAACAGCGAGTTCAGTTGTATAAGAGTGTTCGGCAGTCTAGATGCACAGTCCAAGGCTTCCTCACTGTTTCACTCGCCAGAACCAGTTCCATGCAATGGTATGACTATTGCGGCTACGAGACTCGGACTTACCAAAAGTACTTTCCTTGCTGCCTTGCATCTACAACTTTCTTGCCCCTCAGAGCCTTCTCAAAAGCATCTGCAGAGCATCCCACCTTGCCAAAAACGTTTTCATCATGCTGGGCTTTCACAGAGGCAAGTGTTTTCCCAACAAGATGCTTCCGTATGTAATTGACAATGCGCGCGACTGTTTGCGCGGAGGTCAACGATGGCCTCTCAATTCTGTGAGCTCGACGACTGACCTTCTCCGATCTCAGGCATTGTGCTATTGTAAGAATTGTGAACAATTTGGTGAAGACTGTAAAGATTGATTTCGGGATCGGATTGAGTATGAATTTTAGCTACTGAGTCTCTCAATCGAGGGGGGATCTCTGATTGAGAGTATCTGTCTACAATTTTTGACGAATTTGGAAATCGTCGTCAACTCGTCATAAAAAAGTCGCGTCGAGATCTAGATCCAACCGCGCTGCTAGCGCCGCGCCAATCTCGTGACATCTCTTGGCGTTGTCATTAGATGGGCCCTTGAGCCGTTCATTTCGTGCAATTATTTGATCATATCGACCACCGCAGATACGCTCAATGTTAACCGTCATTTCTTAAGATGTGTACAATGCATATATATGTGAAAATTGCCTCCATTTGACAGTCAGCGCAAGCGCAGTCTCTGCAAGTCTTCCGCTACTCAATTCCAGTCAAAGTGGCGGGTTTATTTTGGGTCACTGCAAGCGGAGAAAAGCAGGTTGAACCAAGCCAGACTTTGAGGAATAGGATGTCAGAGCCATCAAGCCGACCAGCCCTTACGCCCCAATTTTGTTTCAACCAGACCGCACTTCGAGGTTGATCTCCCTAATAACTTATCCTCGGCACAGCTAACAATCTCTGTCGCCAGACTTTCTCCGATTATCTCGTGGAATGATCGACGATTCGATTGTCCAGAATCTCAATGCCCTGATGACGCCGTCAAGAAAACCATGGGACCCAGCTTCTACTACTGAACGACAGATACGGCCGGTCGAACAGCGGCCTACAGACCCCCAAGCATGTCAGAGCTTCAAGAACGACGTCCTCTTCCAGTCGTGGCAAGCGAGATCAGATGTCCTGAATTACTGCGCGGGAGTAGCTCTTGACCCGAGCGACCCAGATCTTGTGCTAAAGGAAGTCGAGTCAGCCAAAGAAAAAGAAAGAGTGGTAGATGAGCGATTAGATCCCTATAGTGGCAGATTCTTCCCGAGAGAAGCAAGAACGGAGTTGCTGGCAAATCTGATCAGGAACGAGAGGAGTGTGGAAGGCATCATACGATCCAGGACCTGGGGTCTGGTATCAGAAAGATGTGGTGACTCGGGCCTAGGCTGGGAGGAAGCATTGAACAAATGGAGGGCGGGATATGAGGCTCGGCGATGAATTTCAAGAGTGATATAACGATATAAGACCGAGCATAGCACCTAGACAGCATTAGCGTTGGCGTATCCGGCAGGACAGGTCGTCTTTGGCATTTTAGCAGCTGGAGAAAATCTCACTTTGAAGCTTAACGGATAGTCCTCAGCAGAGAACGGTGCGCACAAGCTCTATGGAGCAGAGCATTTGTTAAAGAAGACCTGCCTAACATGCGATTGAACGCCCGTTGTGCAGGTACTTTACTAGCGCGCCTCGGATTACGTTCCGCACAGCTCTTTTCCTCCAACTTTAGCACCCTTATATCCAGTAGCAGATGGGAGCTACCAGGAAGAGCAGGCATGCATAGCAAGATTCCATATCATGGCAATCTTACAGCACTTGGATCTAGGCGTTCACTCTCCCGTGCCATTTAGAGTGCTGGCCTAATTCTCAAAACAAATACATGCTCTAATACCAAAAATATACCCGGAGTTCTTACATTGTCGCATATTTCGCCCGGTCCTGAAGTTCTCCCCAATTGAGCCATGGCTCCTCACCCTCAACCATTAGGCTCCAAGGAGCGCTCGCTCTTCTCACAAGTGGTGAAAAACTATGAGAACAAGCAGTATAAGAAAGGTACCTCTACCTACCTACGCTGTCTAAGAGGATATCACAGCTAACAATGTCGCAGGCATCAAGGCTGCAGACCAAATCCTCAGGAAATCTCCAGACCATGGCGACACGATAGCAATGAAGGCCCTAATCATCAATTCGCAAGGCAACACAGAGGAGGCATTCGCTCTCGCAAAGGTCGCCCTCAAGAACTCGATGAAATCGCATGTTTGCTGGCATGTCTATGGGCTTCTATATCGTTCGGCGAAGAACTTCGAGGAGGCAATAAAGGCATACAAATTTGCGTTGAAGCTGGAGCCAGACTCGCAGCAAATACAAAAGGACCTGGCCTTGCTACAAATGCAGATGAGGGACTATCCCGGATATGTGCAAAGTCGGACAGCTATACTACGACAGCGAACAGGGTGGAGGCAGAATTGGACTGCTCTTGCAGTCGCGCAGCATCTAGCAGGGAATCTGGATGAAGCTGAAAGGACCTTGACGACATACGAGGAGACTCTCAGAGGTGTGCCGCCGAAGACCGATATTGAGCACTCAGAGGCCGTGTTATATAAGAACTCGATAATTGCAGAGATGGGCGAGACGGAGCGAGCTTTGGATCACTTGAATGCAGCGGCTAAGAACAACCCAGATCGGACGTCAGTAATGGAGCTGCGTGCGCAGTACCTCCTTACGCTAGAGCGAAAGGAAGAGGCAGCCAAAGCATACCGGGCATTGTTGGATCGGAATCCAGAATATCGTCCTTATTACCAAGGGCTCCAGTCTGCTTTGGGATTCGACAAATCAGATATCAAGGCATTGAAGGAGCTGTATGGCGACTACGCGAAACAAAACCCCAGAGGAGATGCTGCTAGGAGGATTCCTCTAGACTTCCTGGAAGGCGACGACTTCCGGGAAGCAATTGACCAGTATTTACAGCATATGCTTCATAAGGGCGTACCATCCACTTTCGCGAACGTCAAGGCTCTGTATCCTGATACTAGAAAGCGGAACACAATTCAAGAGACTGTTGAGGGCTATGCAGCAGGTAACGCCACTTTAATACCAAATGGGTCAGCTGAGAAGCAAAAAAATGGCGCTTCACAAAAGCCAGATCTGTTTGCACCATCTGTCCGCTACTTCCTCGCCCAACACTATATCTACCACCTCAGTCGCGACCTCACGAAAGCCATGATATACATCGAAGAAGCCATAGAGTCGTCGCCGGAGTCCGTGGATTACCACATGACGAAAGCCAGGATATTGAAGTACCACGGCAGCACTCATAAAGCTGCAGAGACGATGGAAAAAGCGCGAACCTTGGATAGCCGAGATCGATACATTAATACAAAGGCAGCCAAATACCATTTACGAAACGAGGACAACGAAGCCGCGATACAGAACATGAGCAAGTTCACCAGGAACGAAGCCGTAGGTGGACCTTTGGGAGATCTCCACGACATGCAGTGTGTCTGGTATCTCGTCGAGGATGGAGAATCATATATACGACAAGGCAAGCTAGGCTTGGCACTCAAGCGATTCAATTCAGTTTCATCTATTTTCGAAATATGGCAGGAGGATCAATTTGACTTCCACAGCTTTTCGCTGCGCAAGGGGCAGATTCGAGCATATGTTGAGATGATTCGGTGGGAAGATCATCTGCGAGAACATCCATTCTTTTCGCGTGCAGCAATCAATGCTGCAAGAATATACATCATGCTGTATGATGACCCAAATCTCGCTCATGGCCCGTTGGCCAACGGTGTGAATGGTGAGAACATGGACTCTGCAGAGCGGAAGAAAGCAGAAAAAAAAGCAAGGAAAGAGAAGGAAAAGCAGGAGAAAGCTGAAGTTGAGAAGAAAGACGCCAAGAAGCCTGCGCCCGTGGATTCGAATGGTGAACCTAAGAAGGAGGACAAGGATCCCAAGGGCGAGAAGCTATTGCAGACTTCCGAGCCCCTGGTGGAAGCGATGAAGTCCGTCGCGCCACTTCTTGAGTTCAGTCCACGGAACATCGAAGCGCAGCAGGTGGGCTTTGAGGTCTTCATCCGGCGGAGTAAGTACTCATGTCATCAAAAGAGCATTCATGATTACGAAGTGAGCTGATGTGAAAATAGAAAAGTTCCTTCTTGCTCTCCGCACCTTAATCGCATCTCATGAACTTTCGCCCTCAAATCCAACGACCTACGAACAGATCTTCCGTTTCCAGCAAGCCATCTCCAAACTTTCCGATCCACTACCCCCCAAAGCCATGGAAGTAATCAACGCCGAATTCAACACCATTCTTCCCGCCGGTACTGATTTAACCAAACACAACGACGAGTTCATGCAAGAATATCACGGCAGCGCTTCGAACGTCCAGGCTGCTCTTAGAGTACGACGATTACTCGATCCAGGTAGCAACGAAAAGAACCAGCAAGACGTCATCAGGACCCTTGCTTTAGAAGGTAGCAACTTAGAAGATGCAGTGCGGGGACTGGATTTGCTGAAAGAGTGGAAGGCCAAGGATCGGTATTTGAATGACTACGTTGCAGCTGCGCATGAGCGATGGCCTGAAGCGAGCGCTTTTGAGAAAAAGGAGGATTGGTTGTCGCAGCATGTACGAAAGAGTTGACAAAGAGAAGGCATATCTCATGACTAGTACTTCTAAAAGGAAGCTTACTCGCATATGTGCGAGCGATGGCATCATCGGTGCTGATAGAAGGAAGAAAAACAGGGAATGTATGTAGCCGCTAATAGAAGATACGAATCTGCGCCGTGGTAAAACCAAGTGCTCCATGACTCCAAATGCCATAGTACATATTGCCATTTGTGCTCATCAGGAATACATCGCTCAATGCCAAAATGTGAACGCCCCGATTGATTGAGTCATGGAGAAATCTTACCACAAAAAAGATCCAAGCGTGGGAGAATAAGTTCCAAAAGTTCTAACAAAAGATCTTCTTTCGGAATGGTTGAATTATACAGAGAGGGTTCCTATAAAGGGCACCACTCAATTATAGTTCAATACAGTCGCTAGTACAAGATCAGAATTTGCGCCGTGGCAATGCTTCGTCCTCCTTAATCTCAATGCTTCATGCTGCCATTCATGCTCTTCACAAACGCATCGCTCAATGCTAAAATGCCAAAATACCAACACACTTTTCCACCCTCGACAACACATCCCACATCACAATGCACCCTCCATCAACCCTCCGCATGCCCCGTAGGCCCCTGACTCGTATAATCCACACTAACAAACGCCCTATCCACCTCTCCCAACCCCTCCAAACAATATTGTAACGTCTCGCTGACGTCATGGACTCTCTCCAACTTCGTCTCCCTCTGCAAAAGCACATCCAACTCAACCCACACCCCATCCCCAGCATGATACGCCGTAATGGTCTTATACGCATCCACCACCGGTGCAAACCGCCACGCCAAATACGTCACCTTTTGCAACAAGTGGGGCGAGACGGCACTGCCGGTCAAGCGGGTGACGTTTTCCATGCAGGTGGATGCCCAGTCGTAGATTATGAACAGGGAGAGGAGTGCGGCGCCGACGGGATCGAGCCACCAGAGGGAGAATTCGGCGCCGATGAGGGGGAAGATGAGGGAGAGGGTGTTGAAGACGACGTCGGTTTTGCAGTCTTGGGCTAAGGCTTGCACTTGGGTTGTTTTGATCGGGATGCATCCGAACCAAATAATCCCCTTGACGCCAATCGTAGCCGCCAGCGCCGCTATTGCTACTGGCGGTAAGGTCGCTGCGTCGCGTGGTCCCCCTGGCATTAATTTTGTGACGGATTCTTGCAAGATTTGTAGGAATGAGACGATCATAATAATACTGAAAACGAGGATTCCAAGCGGTTCGAGCCGCCGCCGTCCCACAGGGAATTTGTGCTGCAGGCGTGTGAGATTCCAGGCTACGAGTTTGTTGGTGGTCCAGATTATAATGGTGCAGAGGAGGTCGAGGGCGGAGTCGACCAAGCTCGCAATTAAACTGAGGGAGGAGGATTGAGTTGTGGCGATCGCTTTGAAGAGCAGGAGGAGGACGTTTGCGATTACGTTGATGTTGATGGCCCATATCGCTCTTTTCTCTCCCGTCTTTCGCCTTTCTCGTTCGTCTTCAGGCAGGAGTGGGTCGATATTGCCGCCGGTATTCTTCAATGCTCCACCCACTTCTGCCACCCCATCACCATCCCGATCCTGCGGGTTCATGCTATCGAGCACGTCGTCTGCCATACTCATTACCAACGCATCCACCTCAAGCCAATCATTCAGCCGTTCATTCTGGCCCTCATAGAATTGCCGGATCTTTTTATTCTTGATCTCCTTCAACTCTGCTTGACTTTTCCTGCACTTCTCGAATCCTTCCCTATCAATACCTTCTTTCAACTTTCGTTTCAGCTCGGCATGGAAATTGTTGTGCACGGCGAGGTTGACGGCGTCGCGAAATTTAGGCTTGCGGCGCGTGGAGGAGATGGCGGATTCGAGGTCGTCGGGTTTGTATGTGGGAGTGTTGTTGTAGCCGCCGTTGGATTGGGGACGGTGGACCATTGTTGAAGTGTGGAAATGGAAAGGGGGAGGAAATGGTGGAGGATAGGAGAAGTATTAGCACAACCTTGTTTATGGCGCACCTGCGGCGGCATGATCGCATCGATAATCTTGGATCTACCTTAGGAACGGCGATCCTTCCCGCAAAAGCTTATATTTCGTGAGATCCGCTTTTGACCAAGCAATCTAACCGCTCGTGGCTCTTTAGCTCATTCGACTACTCTCGAACAGAAAAGCGGAATTCTTATCGTCAATCGGAAGGCTTTTCTGGACGAGATATGCACGCAGTGCTAAGACTTCACCGGGGAACAGAACCGACAGGAAAGCAGTAGGACTCGAAAATGGCAGCATGAGGGGGGATGTTCCCCTAATTTAAATGGGTATATACGAAAAATCGACAATCGATAAGACAGAGGCAGTGATTACACACCAGGCAGGTCCTTCAAATGCCCGCGCCGTCACCATGCAAGTGTGGCTCTCACATGAAAAATCCACGATTTATCCTGTCAAACGTCCTCATTGCCCTCAAAGCCCATGTCCCAGCCTTGAGGCCCCTTTTTCTCGAAGCCAATCCACTTTCTCACCTGTTCTACTAAGCTCGGCTCCTCTCGTCTTTTCTCCTCATCGACCTTCAGTGCTTCTTCCTCCTTGCCATTCTCCAGCTCAAATCGACTCATAGCTTTCCCTATTCTGCCGTCGATCACCATCCGCTCTTTCCACACGCGCTCCTTGTCTTCATCTCCCTCTTTGTTTGTTGCCCACGCTGACTTGTGCCATTCTCGCTCTTCATGCTTTAGTACAGCTTCCTGCTCCCAAGCCTCGTTCGATTGACTTACAGCGCCTTCTGGGGCAACGGCTGAGCTTGGAGAAGCCTCGTCGGGGTCAACGGCTGAAGCAAATTCCGCAGACTGGGTATATGGGCGGGAACGCGTAGCGAGCACGAGCGCCGCCACAGAGCGACCAGTATCATCAGCTAGTCGTCGTTTTGTCAAAAAGCGGTAGGTTCGAGTAGGAGTATTCAGGAAGCCAAGAATATGGGGCAAGGTGACTGGAAGAGCTGGTTGCATGGAGGCGGCCAGAAGGGGAGGAGTAGGACATGACGGGTATTCGGTGGGAGAGACATAGGGAGGCGTAGGTGACGGCTTCGCCGGCTTGGCCTTCTCGGCTGGTGGAGGATCAGGCGCAGGCGGATTTGCTTGTGGCGAGGAGTCAGAAGCTAACTCGGAGGGTGGCGTTTCTGAAAGGGACGGCTCTGGACTGGGCTCTATCGATGGTTCGGCCACGGTCTCTGCGGTTCCTGGAGGCCTTGGTGGGTCTAACGGGCCTAGCCAGCCTTCGTGGAGACCGCGTACATACTCTTTCCAGGTATGTCTCCCGAGGACCAGATCCCCAAGGACGCCATTCCACTCGTTGACACCTGCCGACTTCCGCATCTCATAATATAGATCGTCCTTGGTCTCTTTCTCTTGATCTTCTTCAGTAGGCTCAACCAGTGACTTTTCACCATTCCTTTTTCGAAGCTTCCTTATCTTCTCCGCCAGGCCAGCTCTTACTTCGCCCTCTTTCCTCCCCTCTATGACATCCCAGTCCAGTGCTCCAGCTACCAGTATTGGCTTTATGTATTCATGGAAATGTTCGCGAGCTGCTCGGATGCTGTCTCCGGGAGGAGCAGCGAGGAAGATGGTAATTTTTCGGGGCATCATGTTCACTGGCACTGGCTCCTCTGCGAGATGTGAGACGAAATTGCACCATTTTTTCTGGGCTCGCTTTTTGTGATAGCGGTCATATAGCAAAGTTGAGACGAAAGAGCCCGTGACAGCCCAAAATATAAGCCAATTGCGTGACGGAAGCTTCCTTTTGAACCGAGGCAGACCTTGGAAGTGTCAATAAATATTCATGTATGACTTTTAGCTTCAAAGCTTACCCATCATGTTGAAGGCTGGGTTCCCAGCCAGCTTAGGACCAGATGCTGGCAAAGCATCTTTGACTGGAGGCTTCTCGGCCATGGTTGAAGTTACTTGGCAGCGACTATGCGACTGAGAGCAAATCCAGCAAAACAGTCTAGACTTTTTTCCCCGGGAAGCCTAACCTACAGAGGTGCTAGCACACGGGGATCCCGCTTTTGTAGATCGAATTTGTATGCACCCCTGACATCCTACTTCCATTCATTCAACATCCAACTCTAGCTGTGACTAAGGGGACTTTCGACTCCTGATTTGACCGCCCCGATGCATTGGAACTGTTTTATTCCACTGCCGTCAAGCACTTTACCGCCAATCCTTGGGAGCAGCCCCCTCGTAGAATTAAGATCTAGCCCCTTGGCCTGCTGCTCGCTGGGGAATGTGTAGTGCATGTAAATAAGAGCAGTAACTCCTGGTCTCTGTAGTGAATATCAGTCTTCCAAATACTCCACCCCCGCGTTTGTGGGCTAATGTTTGGCGCGCTCCGCGGATCGGATACCTAATTCTTTGTGATAGTTTCGTCCGGCCTTGTTGAACTTCAACTTCAACAACAACCATCTCTAGCAACCATGGATCCAAACATAGACCCAAAGAAGAGACTTCAGCTGAACTTTGGAGGACTGGGGGGAGGAGGATACAGCAATGACCGCAACTATAACCCAAACAACGAGCGTGTCTTCCCTACAACACCATCCACCTTCCCTCAGTCGGTCTTTCCGGCCGGCGGTGCTGCTAACGAGTATATTGGTGCACAAATCCAGAACAACTATGCCGGACAAACCCCCGGCTACTTTCCTACCGGGGCTTACCAGGCTCAGTACAGCCAGCCTCATTCTCCTTACCAGCAACCCCAATTCCAGGGGCAGTACCAGCACCAGCAGTACCAGCCTCCGCAACAAAATCTCGCAGCCCCACAAGCCTCATACCAATCGCAGCGTCAGACTGGCTACAACACTCAAGACCCCAATTCGGGTCTCGCCCGTCAATTCTCAAACCAGAACTTGGGCACACCACAACGCCTACCAAGCCCATACGGCCCTAGCCCTCGTCAATCCTCCCCGAACACGAGGCAATATCCGAACGGTCAGCAGCCTACGACACAGCAGAACCGCAACCAGGTGAACTATGTGTCCAACCAGCAATTGCAGTCGAGCCTTCTCACGCCTCCGGTCACCAACGGCAGCGGTCAATCTCTTTCTACTTCCATTGAGGAGCCGCCAGAAAAGAACGTGAGCAAATTCTCTATCAATGTTCAAAAACGCGGTCATGGCCTTCATGCACTGGTTGAAGCGTACTTCAAAGAGAATATTAGTCGTGCTCGCGATCGTAATATTCGGTGAGTTCAAACGCATTTGGCTCTGCCATAACAAACCTCTCGTCTAATATATCTCCCACCTAGTGCCCGTGATCTTGAGACGTACCTGAGGAACCCCAGTGTTGCAGAGGACGACAAGCAGCGCAGAATCGAGGACACTCGCAACAACGAGAACCAGTATCTCCGCTTCCTGCGCACTAAAGAGTCGCCTGCAAATTTCGTTACGCTCAACCGAGTTGGCAAGGGAGCGTTTGGAGAGGTGAAGTTGGTCCGGCGTAAGAGGGACGGCAAGATCTACGCACTGAAATCGCTTGTCAAGACTGAGATGTTCAAGAAAGACCAATTAGCACACGTTCGCGCAGAGCGTGATATACTGGCTGAGGCTGATAGTCCCTGGGTGGTCAAATTGCACACGACCTTCCAGGATAACACCTTCCTTTACATGCTGATGGAATTCTTGCCAGGAGGCGACTTGATGACTATGCTCATCAAGTATGAGATCTTCTCTCTGCCGATCACTAGGTTCTACATGGCTCAACTTGTTCTGGCAATCCAAGATGTCCACAAGCATGGCTACATCCATCGGTAAGTCTGAACCAAGCACTTTCAACAGTCTATCCTGCGCTATAATGTACTGTGGCTGTATGGGCCCTTCGACAACTTCATTCCTTGTCCGTTTCCTGTCTTTGGCCAAACAAGCCCCCAAAGTGCTTTGTAAAAGTCCTGCTGGTGTCTTCCCCGGAGCCTTTATTTTATACAGCGTCCAACCTATTCAACACAATTATGAATATATTGCTTTTCGGCTGGGAAAGTGATAGGCTGACTTCAGCGCAGTGATATCAAGCCTGACAATATCCTCCTCGATCGTGGAGGTCACGTCAAGCTTACAGACTTCGGCCTCTCTACGGGATTTCACAAACAGCATGACAACGCCTACTACCAGGAGCTTCTGAAAGGAACATCATCAAAGCCCCGCAACCGTCAATCCGTCTCGCTCGATCAGATCAATCTCACCATCAGCAACCGAAGTCAAATTAACACATGGCGTAAATCAAACCGTCGAACCCTTGCATACTCCACTGTTGGAACTCCCGATTACATCGCCCCCGAAATCTTCAGCGGCAAAGGCTACTCCTTCGCCTGTGACTGGTGGTCCGTCGGAGCTATCATGTTCGAATGTCTGGTCGGCTGGCCCCCCTTCTGCGCCGAGGACGCCCACGATACTTACCGCAAGATCGTCAACTGGCCATCAACACTTTACTTCCCAGAGGATAACCCCCTCCTTCAATCCCGAGAAGCAGATCAGTGGCCCGCTGCTGAAGACTGCATCAGAAGGTCAATACCCACACCCCGTTGGGATTGGATTTGTGCTAAAGACTTCGTTTGTAGTATGTTATGCGACGCCAGTGACCGCCTCGGCGCCAAATCTGGCCAAAATGGCGCCCAAGAAATCAAGCGCCATGCCTTTTTCAACAACGTCCAGTGGAACGACCTTCGCAGCATCCGTGCCCCCTTCGAGCCCCAATTGTCTTCCAATGTCGATGTGAGCTACTTCCCTATTGACGAGATCCCCCAGGAGGATACCTCTGCCGTGCACCGCAAGGAAGTCGATGCCCTCGGAGACGAGCACTCGGCTGACATGGCGCTGCCTTTCATTGGATATACATTCAAGCGTTTTGAGACTATGAGGAGCTAATTTACCATTCCGAGCGAGCATACAAAAGGAGTTGGAGTTCGATTACCATCATCGCCGGGTCACTTACCCAGAAAAGCTGCTGTGCGGCTTCTCGTTCTCATCGGATCAGATCACGCATGCATTCACTCAGCCGTTCATGGGATCAAGAGTGCGTTCATCAGGCTCTCGCATCACGGCCTGAAAAGGGTAACAACCCCAAAGTTCAATTTCTACGCGGTTTCTTGTGACAGAACGGAAGCATACTACAGTACTACGGTGGTTCAATGCCGTCTAGGTTTCACAGGTGAATAGCCGTTTGAATTCAGATAGTTCATTTTACACACCATAGCAAATGACGATTCGCACAATGAGACATACTAGTATGCGTGATAAAATACCATTACCTCAACTCAACCCTCACCCTAACCCTCTTCCCCTCAACAAAATTCCCCACCTCCCTAGTCCCATCCACCAACTCTACCTCGCGTTCCACCCACTTCCCTTTCTCTTTCCCCATCTTCTGCGGCTTTCGTTCATCCTCTTCGTCATCCTCATCCTCACTAACACTCCACCCCTCCTCATCCTCCCTCCCCACCGGATCCATCTCCCCCGTCTCCCAAATCAACCTACAACCCATTGGCGGCAGCCCGAAAAGACGGGTGACGATCCCTTTGAGGCGGTAGGTGTCCACGGTTAGGGGAATGAGTTTGCGTTTCTCGTTGGATTCTTGCTGTTGTTGGTGGACTTTGTTGTTGGCTCCTTGCCCTTGTTTGGTCACGGTGTGGAGCGGTCCAGTGCTGGCTTGTGCGCTTTTTAATGGCGAAGGTGCCATGTAAAATGTGAACTCCGTCACCCGTGCGCCCAGTGTTCCGGCTGCTGCTTCGGGTTTCGGAGCAGTGAAGTCTGGCGTGCCATGGATTTCGCAGAGCTCGGACCAGCGCGGATGCTGGGCTAGAATCGATGGTTGGTTGGAAATTGAGGTGGTGGCTAATTCTTTTGCGATGCTGGAGAGATAGTAGAGCTCTGCGTTTTGACGTTCGGCGGGGGTTATGGGTTGGTAGTTGAGCTCTTTTAGGGTCGCTAGCCGGGCGATGGTGTAGAGGTTTGAGGATGGGAGGGCGGATAGAGGGGTAGTTTTGGTTAGGAGGGAGGTGAGGTTTGGAAAGCTTTGAGGAATCGGACCGAGAGATGGTAGGTTTGGGAGATGGGTGGATGACAGATCAAGTCTTTTTACGGATGGAAAGAGTGCGGGTTGGGATGATGTTGAGGTAAGATCTCGGAGAGGGTTGTTGCGAAGGGATAGGGTACCTAATTTTGGGAGAAACCTTAGTGGTATGATCCCGTCCAAAGATGTAATATTGTTGGATGATAGGTCGAGCGCTGTGAGGAATAGCAAGTTTAAAGGGCTTGTTACCCTTGATAGGCAGTTGGCCGAGATAGAGATCGACGTTAAAGCTGGAAGATTTGATGTAATAGAAGCAATATCGTGCCAGGAGAGGAGGGTGTTGTCCAGGGCTAGTTCCTCAATTTTTCGGAATGGTAGGGTATCGACCTCATAATCTGGACATTTCGTCTCTCGAAATCTGTTTCCACTAAACAATTGTGAGGGAAAGTTACCCAACCACATCCAAATCTTTGCGCACTGGACTCACTTAATTTTCAGAGACCGCAAGTATATTAGCGGAGCGCAAATGGCTACGACGTCTTCCCATGTCTCTAGCAAATTTCGACTCAGATCGAGTTCCGAGATTGTCAAATTACAGGCGTCGATCCCATAAGGTAATGATTCGGTAGAAATTGGTTCCTTCGTAGCAGTGTCAACGATAGGTGTATTACACTGAAGACGTACAATGCAAAGACCGTCTAGGATGACGACCAGCAATTCCTGGAGGTTTGCTAGCTGCCGCCGAATCTTTTCAAACCCTACTTCTTTGACCGTTTTACCGCTGATGCGGATTTCGTCCTCTGATCCAGCCTGATCACTGGTTTCATTGCCCGAGGCGTACTTCTTCCTTAATGCTTCGAGAAATCCCAAGGCGGTGTCCTTGGGTCGGGAATGTCGGACGAAGGAGCCTGCTGTAGGACTGTTGCTGATGCCTGCCACACATGAGAATGTGTGCAGCGTCGGAATTCGCAGAGAAAACTGGAGGAAAGACCCCAGCATGGCAAAACATGAAGGGTAAGACACCCGAGACGACCCCATTGTAGGAGGGTTCTCAACCTACATTCAAAGTATCTCACACCATCGAGGCTTCCATCATGTTTGCCTCTACCGGTGTCATCCCATTCTACTCCAAGCCAGTTGCGCTCCGTACTCTTGACGGGTCCGCTATAGCGGACCGTGCAGAGTTGGCCCCCATAAGATAGCCTTTGACCGGGGTAGCTGTCCCTAGACATTTTGCATAGCCTTGATCCTACAGTATTCCAACAGCATTTGAGAAGGGAACGGTCCTTAAAAGTGCAATGCCGAATTCTAGATAAGCGCGAAAAGCAGAATGTATAAAGCCGAGTCTTAGCTCAGTCAGAATAGTGGTGAGCGAGATCGACCTTCGACAACGAAAAGACTAATGAAGTAGCTTTGTATGACAAAGCTATAGAGCACTAACTGTTTTAGGATTCATTCCGCAACTTCATGATCATAGTGGATCTACTTGTCGGTACAGAACGGTTGGAAGTGGCAGGATTGTTTTTTCACCGCTTGTGTCTGCGAGCGCACCAACATGCCGAGTTTAGTTTTGAATAGGACCGCTATCCCTATTTGAGCATATGAATTTTACGGATCCAACATCGAACGTCTACGGGAGGCGGTCGAAGAATAAAACTCCAAGTTTACACCTCTCTACATCTTGAACAGCTCCTTCTACGATTTCAAGTTGGCTGATTATTATTTAGATCTATTCTTTCTCTATTTCTTTGTAAGAGACTACATTGCTGTAAACCCGCTTGCTTTTGAGGCATCGAGGTTATCCCGAGGTCGGAAATTTCGATATGGCACTCCTAAAATTGATATTGCACGAGAATTTGGGAGTTGGACCCGTAGATTTGCTGGCCCAAGAAGGGATAGCGGTCCTGTCCGTGTAGAATACTCTTTAGCGCTTAGCGAAATCCAGGATATAAAGTAGATACAGCAACAACAGCCTCTGTAAAAGAGCTCTCTCTAGAAAATGACACAAAAAAGCAACCCTACAAGTCGTTCGTCAATTACATCTTCGCAGAAATCCGATACGCAGATTTAGAAGTGTTCAGACTTGCACGTTCTAGTTCTCATCGCTTGCCTTCGCAAAACGCTCATTGTCCGCTCCCGTCAAGAACCTGTACTAGTTCTAGACAGGCTGTCAAGATAAGCGCCGACTTCAAGTGCTGGAAAAGCTGGTGAATGGCGGCCTACAGATGCAGAGGAGCAAGGAATATAAGTGTCAGCGCTTAACGTAATTTGCTTTTGAGCAACCTGTAGCATTCGATCTGCTTGGAATTAGGTATCGTATGCTCAAGGCGATCGCCCAAGATTGCCACTTGCGTATCACCGACCATGCTAATGACCTCTATGCCCGCAGGCATCTCTTAAATCTATAGCTCACAGAGAACACAGAATTTACCGAAAACTAGAGGAACATCTTGCTTAGATTGTGATGCGTGGCAGCATCATCAAGCACTTGCCGAAAAGGTCTATGGTCAAGAATCAAGGACTGTCTTATCCTCAATGAACGAACTCGGTACCGTTCACCAGGCTATGGGCGGCCTAGACCAAGCTGAAGCAACATTGGGCTACGTGTACAACGCGCAGAGGACAAAATTTGGGGCCAAAGCACCCCAACATACTGGACACTCTCTGGCACCAAGGCCTGCTAAGACAAGAACAGGGACAATATCACGAAGCCTTGGCAATCTACAGATCCATGACTCCACTAAACAAGAGGACCCATGGGAAGCATCACCGGTACACGATGAAACCGCTGTATCAGAGGGCGAAAATCCATTTGTCAATAGATGAGAAATTCGACGCTATCCTGCTGCTTGAGAGAGTCGTTGCACATCCAGACCCTAGCAGTGCAACAACCTCCCGGCTCCAAATTGCGGCTGCGAATGATCTGAGCGAGATTTATGGGCGGAATGGCAAGAGTAGGAGAGTCAGGGTTCTTCGAAGAAAGATCTGTGTCCCGCAAGGCACAGCACCTTAAAAACCTATACTTCAATCGATGTTGGATTCTTTGGCAGAGACCATAATAGGATGGCCAATGCTGGTTACGATGATACCTCTCTTCGTCACTGTTATATGTTTTATGTTGATCAGCTGGATTCTGAACAATGTAGGCGATGTTGGCGTGATCGTGATTAATCTATTTCTATTTATCGTGCAAATTACAAGTATGCTTTATGGTACAACTATGTAAAAAAAGCAAGGTGTGCGCGGTTTGATGGCTTTGCTTTGCGAAGTACTTTATACACATAAAGCTTTCTGTGGGCCCTGCTTCCCCTTTCCTATTGCGCAGTAACAATTTGTACTGAGAATCCTTCTTCGGAACGTTCCTGACCTGATGTCTTACATGTTTTTTCTCTTAGAACCTACCAGTTGACACACCAATCATCACACTTCAACCAGTGCGCGGAGGCAACGGGAAGTAGTCTGAACTCTCAAGAGCAAAGAATTTCATTATTGGTGCTCAACATAAGCCGCGATTTCTTAATGCTAGGTCTTGAATGGGCTTGAAAGCCTGATTTGCTGCTCATTTCGAGGGCAATCTGAGTTCAAGTCGCTGGTACTGGCGTCCAAGATTACCACTTATCTTGACACCAAGCCTGGCGTGGGGAGCCTTTGGCGCATCACTCTTTAGACTGGGATATCTTCACCAAGGATGGTGATTTTACCAAGAAATGAAATTACTGCTAGAGCCGGCCTTCGACCGAGCTGGCATGGCAGAGCTGGAAAACTTTGAGCTACACATCGGTCGTTTGCTGGCTCTGATTCGGCTAAACGCTCGCCCGTTTGGTTTACAGCCTTTGGTGAAGCGCCTCTTGAGTAAGATTCAACCTTTTACCACTAAAAGGACCGCGATGGTGTCCCTACGATATTCGAGCACAGATCATCAGCGTCTATCCTCCTGCACGGGATACGGCATTGATTGCGTTTGGGAAAATTCTGTTCGAGCTCGCGCGTCAAGCGCAATCGTGGGAAGAAACTTGCACCGAAGTATTGGGCATCGGCTTCTTAATGAGTCATCTTGGCATTCCACAAGAGCCTTGAGAACACGAAAGGTATTCTCAACGAGGCATTGCGCCTGCATCTACCAGTTTCACGAGTCGCCAATGCAGCTCTCCAAGACATCATGTTACTAGTTATTTGTGGTTCCGACGCAGGATTGCGGCTATCCATATCCAAAGGAAAAGTCATCAAGACGGACGTTTGCCCATTACAGCATGATCCAAAGATCTGAGCTAGCGATGCCGAAGAGTTCAGACCGCAGAGTTGGAGGCCAGGTCGGCCTTTGTGGGAAGCTAATTGACAATATGAGCCCTTCTTGGGTGGCATGCGAATGTGCCCTGCGGAGAACCAGGTTCTGACGCAGCTTTCGTACCCGTTTGTAAGGATCGTGCAGAAGTTTCGCGCGGTCGAGGATAAGGACGAAACAGGGGAGTACGAAGAAGAGATCAAGACGACAGTCGAAAGCCGGAATGGTATCAAGACTGGTACCTGCTTAGGGTCCCTTTACCAGTATTCTCATTATCATGCAGCTCGTGGGGTTGTTGGCACTCGCACTCTATGCTAGTAGTCGACCAGCGTGGACCGAACTGCTTGACGGCTTTGCACTTCTCAGACTCGGCGCCGCAATGGCAGAAGGCTTGCTCCTTGTCTCAGCTACGGACGCCAAAGAGCTGGCAAGTTTGGATGAGGAAGCCGGTTGGGTCGGCGATTGTGGTAGTAGGGAGCAGGTCAGGACGCTCGCTATTGGCGGAGTGGAGCGTATTAAATAGCAGACGTAGTACCGTACGGTGCTGGCTGTAAAGCGACTGATTCGGGATCATGAGCGATTCAATCACGACACCAAGATTGATCCTGTGCAAGGATAGATGTTGATGTATCCAGACGGGATCTTGAACAAGGAGTTCCTTGCTTTGGTCTGGTCTCGAATGCAAGGGAGGGAGACGATAAATGTTCTAAAATAACATACATAGAGAAGAAACCCTCGAAAATTCTTCCAAGTTGATCATTACTTTCGATGTCTTGGAGAACCTTTTCTGTCAGTACAAATGACGGACTCCGAGATCAATAGGGCATTTGTCCCATCAATTGTCCCTTCTAACAAATGGCCATCGTTATTTTTCAAACCCTTCCGCGACACTCAGCACCACCTTTCCCCATCTTCTTCAATTATGCATGGCGATTAAGAGATACTCCATTTCAAAGAGTCAAGGAAAACAATGCCATTGCATCGGCTGTTCCACATGGGCCGTGCCCAAGGAACCCTGGAAAGTGCAGCAGTTCTAGGGCCTGGGTTTTCCGTGGTGGGGTCCGCACCCAAAACAAGCCGTTCAGCGCTTCGCCCAACTTCAAGCTTTTCAATGTCTTTTCTTTACGTCCGTACCTACGTTCATATCTTCAACTGATACTTGTACTTTTCGAATATATCATTCTTCCGGCTCTGCGACTTCCCGCGTTCTTTCAGAACAATGTTCGCTCCCTGCCAACGACTGTTTGCTACTTCTATTTGCGCTTGCTAGCATGCATTGACCTATTCCGCCGTACGAGGTCTATGCGACAGATATAGCCGTTGAAGATGCACGTCCTCCCTCATCGTCAGGTGCCAATCGGGTTGCCGTCGCCTACCCTAACCAATCCAGATATGGTACTTCCCCACAAATCTCCCTCTTCCGAATCCTCTCCCTCTACGCCTCGAAATCTCCCACGTTTACCATCTCCGCCGACCGCTCAAAGAGGCCATCGGAGGGCAGAGTCTACTCTGAACGAGAAGCCTAGGGCGAAGAATACAATGAGTCCGTTCCGCAATGGCGTTCTTAGGCGCCATGATGGGTCGATCAGGCTGAAATCGAGCTCTGAGAGGGGAGACAGGAGGATGTCCAATGAACAATCTCGATTCTCGTACCAGCCCAACGGAGATAGCCCGTTCGCTTCATCTCCAACTTTACACGGAGATTTCAATGGTATTGAACAATGGAGCTATACGGACAATGTCAGGGAAGACGACGATCTTGTCGAATCTAGAAATACTACATATCATACACCTTCAATCCTGGAGGAAGACGAGAACAACCCTTACTCACATGCTGCGATGACCAGGAGGGCGGAGGAAATTTTGGCCAATGCCAAGAAGCGTCTTACTGTACGTTCCCCCTCAAGTAATTGCGGAAAAGCAATTACTGACAGCGACTAGAAAATGGAGGGCAACCTCAATCGAGCACGCAGTACACTCGAACACAGACCAACATCGTCAATGTCATCATTCGAGAACTGCAGCCCCGAACCTGTCTCACTCTATACGATCCCGGGGAAAAGCAGAGCCCCAGGTGGTTTCTCGCCCGCGAAGCATCGCCAAGCCAATTTTCCAATTTTGGATGAAACAAAACAAGGGCATTCTAGAGCCTTTAGCGAAACTTCAGTACCGTCCACTTTACAAACAGATCTACCATTCGGGCAGGCCCCTGGAGAAGATATAGGAGCAGCCAATGGCTTGGGAATAAGCGGCATGGAGGCTGCTTCAAAAGATCGGCATTCGGAGCCAAGTCGTAATTGGTTTTGGAATGGATTGACTCGCAATACAAGTCTCAATTATGCAGGCCGACATAATAGCAGCTTACAACCACTTCATGAGGACGGCCCTGCACCTGAGTCCTTCAAGCAGTCGGAGAAACGACCGGAAGACATCGAAGAGGAGGAGACAGTGGATCTATCTTCACCCACAGCCGCTACATTCAACGCCCAGCACCCCCCTACTACTGGACTCAGCAGAGCCCGGTCAACCACACAGATGCATGATCTTCGTGAACAAATGTCGGATCTGAAAGGAAAGATATCATCCTTGAAGCAAAGAGCTAGGGAGGATAATCTACGGAGGCGGAGTCTGCAGAGCCTGCGGACGCCGAGCCCTTTCACTGCGGCGGCGGATCAATGGTACGCTGGTGCCCCACTTGCCGAAAATACCAACGAGAAACCGGAGCCTGCCACAGCAGAGACTACGAAAGAGCCAAGTGTCGTAGAAGGGCAGGGCAACAAGACACTCCAGGACTCAGGTCATGCTTCGCCAGTCCTCGAGCCTAACGGTGTCGATAAAGACGGCGAGAAAGACGTTGGGGCAGCCATGCCGTACTCGCCTGACTCAGAGGATCTGGCCCTTATAGACTCCCCACATCCAGAAGACGAAATATTGCCCACGTATGCCAGCAAGAAAGGACGTTTGGTATTGGGTAGTCCGGAGCCAGAGACCACTGAGGGTACAGGTAGAAAGGAAAGATTGATCATAAGTGACGATCCGTCGCCCACAAAGGAAGTATTTGGTCGAAAAGATGCGCCGGAATCCATTGAAGAACCCCTACTCGTGGAAGCCAGTGCGGACAGTATCTACGAAGATGAGCCGTCCACATCACCAATTGTAGAGAGACATGAAGACCGACCTGACGCCTTCGACTACGAGCACATCGTCCTGCATAGTGCTATGGGAAGCTACAGCGGGGTCGGCATGCGGCGAACTAGCAGTATGAGGAAACGAGCTAGCAGTGAGAGCTCTGCATCTTCCATGGAAACTGCCAAGGCACGAAACTCAATGGGAGAGAGACCCGATGGTTCCAAATCGGCGGCACGGAATGCTGTCAATAGTCACGGCAGACAGAACAGCGTGGACTCTGTATCGACCACCGACACCTTTGCCACCGCAGATGAAGGTCAGGATGGCAAAATCCGGTCGCCTCGTCAAATACCAGATCATCCAAGGAAGCACAAAGGCAGTCCCGAGATGGCTTCAGCAAGCAGTCCGCGCAAATCGCGCGTTAAGCACATCTTAACAGCGCAGAAGGTCATGACGAATGGCGAAATCCCGAAATCACCGCCCGCAGAGAAGCCACAACGGACGGATCTGCTCTCCTATCTAGCTTCAATGGCTCCCCGAGAAGAGGCTGGGCCAGCGTCGAGCCTCCAGCTTGGTGATCGAGACAAAGAGCTTGTTGAGAGGCTTGTCAAAAGCTTGGCGAAAGTGTGTGGCCATGTACATGAATCGGGCGCTGAAGGCAGTGAATATGAAGCTAGAGTGTTCCGTCGAAAGCTGGATGCTGCAAGGAGAGTTCTGGATGGTGAGATGAATGGCGAGGCCGTTTGAGTACACAATTCCTCGGTTCTGTACTATACACGAAGACACGAATCGGCGGTGTCTGGCTGTTTTGATTATTCTATACCCCCGATCTACTTTTTTTGCATCGCTCGGCGGTGTCCTGTTTATGTCCATCACATTCTACTTCTAAAGCACATCTTTTGAATCATATATACTTGCTATCTATTGTGAATTAACATTTGCTGTGATTGGCCATCTCCTACTTCCCTTTTAATTTTTCAAGCGATGTCTGACAGCCATCCGAGGCCAGCAGCGTCCGAGCCTGACACTGGCCAACTCTTGGCTGTCAACGAGCCGCCAAAGTAGCCATGTTACAAAGCACGGTGACTCTGACTCCTGAAGCGCGACATCACCATTTTTATCGCAGGGTCCTCGACCTAGCAGTGCGCGCCATGATCCTTGCAGTGGTGACTTTTGCCGAAATGATATCCTTCCAGATGTGGAAAGATCGGAGTAAGGTCCGGAGGTGCATACTGTGGCGTCAGGCCAATAATATCCTCATACCGCCACCACTGCTAATTATTTTCGTGGATGTAGAAAGCGTTGCCGTTTCCTCACACGCAACTTTTCGTTGTGCATGTGGCAGAAGTGAAGGTGTCGCGCTGCATGCCACAATTGTAAGGTATGCAGGGCTGAGCTTGAACCAGCCTAGCGATATCTGATCGAGATTGCATCGTGGCGCCGCCAACGCTAATCCTCCCGGGACCGATGAGCTCCACTGGGCCATGCGTCAACGAATGTCATCATCATTGCACAAAACATCATGTTGCAACCACCACAATATCTTGTGCATGTTCCATTGGGCCTTCTGTTACTCTTTCAGACTAATCTCTTACAGCGCAGTGCAGACTTCATTCATGTCATGACTTCTTTGATTCATCACGTTCAAGACCGAGGATCAATTGCTCCAACCATTTCTCTGCAGGCTGGGCAAATATGGAATGACACCTACACTTGCACTTTTTTAGGACCCCAATCCGCGAAAACCTTCTTCCCGCTGCTGAGTATCAACTCTTCCTTCAATTATTGGACCTATGACACGCCATCTCATCTTCTTGTCATCTCAATCCCTGCCTTGTGGCTTCACCCTAACGATCTACCTCACAATCTACCCTTCCATGCCGTAAATAAGGGTCCGCAGAGCTCGCGTCCACATTTCCTATGCAACCCTCGCAGGACGCTCTTGATTTCTTCGACTCTCTTTTAATCTTCGATCGCATCTGTCCGTTTGCTATAGAGAATTTACCAATCATGTCGCGCAGAGTCTTCGATGTCGGTCTTGATATGGGACGGATACGAAATGGCTTGAAACATAATAAAGAGAATAAACGCAGCAAAAGCTATCGCTCGACCACTACTGCCAAAGACGATACTCACATAGACAATACGCCTGTTCCAAATGGTCAAAACGCCCTGGTTCCGCGTGTGAAACACCAGAAAAGCAGTCCTACGATAGGTGCTCAGCGCAATCACGGCCACAATCCACTCCACGATACCACCCCACTCTCTTCGAATCAGCAAGAGATGGACGGAGACTTTCCGATCCCTCCCTCAAACCGCCTTTCACCCGATGAACAAGTCAATGGTACCCGCGAGCGCTCACTACACTCATCACAGTTCCATTCTTCCAACGGCAGTCCCCAACAAACCCAGAAATCAGAAAACAACTACAGGAGATCAAGCGATAATGACCAAGGCTTCGATCTCAAGCCCCCTCCACCAAACATCAAAGCCAAGCACATCGATACTCTCTCCGAACAGCTCTTCTCTGGCGATCATCTGCGCGTCATACTCAAAGATCCATCATTCTTCCTCCGCTTTACGGCCTTCCTCAATCGCTACAAACCTCACTCGGCGCCAATATTAGTACGGTATCTAGAGGCGCAAAAAGCAATAAAGGCCGTGGAATATGCAAATGCACTGGCAGAAACAATGAAGCCTGCACCAGGGGAGCATTCAAGTCCATGTCCAGCAGCATCTGTAGATCCGCGCTTCGAAGCTAGAGCAAAGCGGTCGTTCGATTCCTTGATCAACGATGCCCTCCCCGCCTATATCACGAATTCCCTAACAAAAGTGGTAACCGAAAGCATGGTCCGTGAAATAACGGGTACCGGCATGCCAGTGATGCGAGAATTAGTTGGTGGTCTCGCCGAAGTGTTCTGCCTCGCGGACCCCAGCATCAAAGACTGCCCCATCGTCTACGCCAGCGAGGAATTTTACCGCACCACACGCTACTCCCGCGACGACGTCCTAGGCCGCAACTGCCGCTTCCTGCAAGGTCCAAAGACCAACAAAATGTCCGTCGCCCGCCTCGGCGCCGCCACAAAAAATGGACAGGAAATTTGCGAAACCGTCCTCAATTATCGAAGAGATGGCTCACCATTCATGAACCTCCTCCTCACAGCCCCTCTCTATGACAACCGCGGCTCCGTCCGTTACTTCATCGGCGCGCAAATCGACGTGTCAGGCCTTATCGAAGACGGGCGAGGGCTGGACTCTTTCGAGCGCTACCTTTCGCAGAATAGAGCGAACCGGAACCGAGACAGCGATTCCTCCAATGAGTCTTTCTCGCAGAAACACCTTCGCACGCTGAATGAATTCGGCCAGATGCTCTCGCTGGATGAATCCTCCCTCCTCACTTCCCACCACAGTCGTGCAAGTTCTCTCAATGATAATGCATCCAGCATCAACTACTCTCCACGTAACGGAGCACCTGGTCGCGATCCCACACTCCGACGTACGCGGCGCGTTCTCGGCAATGACGACGACGTTGACGAAAAAGATAAGAATGCGTGGGCTCTCACGTCTATAGGACCGTCGGGGAAACTGCCTGGTGTATATCAAAACGTGAGCTTCACCCCCATCCCCCCACGTCATCTCCCCCACCCTTACCCCCACTGCTGATACAATTTTCCTTCCAAACAGTACCTCCTCGTCCGGCCTCACCCCTCCCTCCGCATCATCTTCGTCTCCCCCGCCCTCCGCATCCCAGGACTCCTCCAGTCACCCTTCCTCAGCCGCATCGGCGGCCCGGCTCATGTGCGCGACGGGCTCTCCGAGGCATTCGAACAAGGCGCGGCCGTTACAGCGAAGGTAACATGGATACCTCAAGGCCGCTCATCAGACGATAGCGAGGAGTCGCGACCGAGTAGCCGCCGAGGTGGCGGCGGTGCCGCTTTCGGGGAGTCGGCACAGCAACAGCGGACGCGGTATATCAGCTGCACGCCGCTCCTCGGTTCCGACGACCAAGTCGGCGTCTGGATGGTCGTGATGGTCGAAAACGAATTGGTCACTGGCTCGCTCGCCTCCCGCACTGCTGCACTGAACAGGTATAATGAGCCGCAAGTCCCGCCCACGCCGTCGGAATATCAGCGCGAGAGTGTTAGCATCGATTCGAATGATGCGATCAGTAATGGTGTTGGAGAGGGCAGGGCTGGGCATGCGCGATTCGAACGGAGTATGAGCGGCCACGCCAGAGGCGGCGGGGGGCAGAAGGCCGGTAGCGAAGGAGGCAGGTTGTATGCTGAATTCATGCGGAACGGGGGCGTTGGTGGCGGGAATGGGGATGTTGGTGAGAGCGCTGCTGGTGATGTGCAGGGGAATGGGAGGGCGCCGCTGGATTTTGGTGGTGGGAACGGTGGAGGCGGGGATTATTTGACTAATGGTATGCACGGCGGTGGAGGAATAAACGGAGTCGTTAGCGGAGAGGGCAGGTTCGAGGAGGTGAGAAGTCCCTAGTGGGCCTGGTGCGGCTGATTGAAGGAGTCTGATTGTGCGTGATCGGTTGGCACGCCGGTAATCAGCGAAATGCATAAGTTGGATGCATTGCTTTGGGCTGGGCTGATGGGTTACAAAAGCATTAATCACGATTGTATATACCACATACCCTATCAACTAGAAGGGAAGGGATGGAAAGCGGTGGTTTGGATACGTATGTATATACAGCAAGCAAGGCGCTCAGGTCACTACCCTGTAGCAAATGAGATCCATATTAAACACTTGGTGATTAAATCCCTAACGACCGATCCTTCGTCGATATGTACGCTTTCACGGCGACTAGTGTCCTTATTTTTCTGATACTTCCCCCAGTCTCGCGAGGAAGTCGACATACTCCTCCGATCCCACCATCATCCACTGACATCTTGAGCACCAAGAATTGGGATCGCAAAACCATACCCCATGAATTCAGGGTACAGAGAGCAAGGAAGCAGGCACTCCACCTCCCAAAAATCGTACCTAAATCGAAATCACGCAGTCAATTCCATCAGTGTGTTGCGTGCGATAATTGATGTCTCTGTCTCTGTCCGGTCCACAAGATACCTTTTATACCTCTAGCAACTATCTAATCCGGACCGGACCACTATCCCTACTTCAGCCCCCCAAAAATTATATGGATCCAACTTTCAGTCTCTATGATTCCGGACCTGTTCCTATTCCTCCTCCCTGTGCTCACCTTTACCTATTCTTGGCTATTCCTGGCTTTTGCCCTCCTAGCTGGCTCCAGATGCCAGATGCGTCTTCGTAATTGTAAGATATTGAACCTATTTTTTGTCGTTAGATACCAAACCTTTTCCAGACTCTGAATTGGAAGAAGCGTTTAGGACAACACTTTGCATGTCTACTTCTTATGGAATGGTCGAATGTTCCATAGTCTCCTCGGCGGACATTTTTAGTCTCTGTGTTGGGGCGATCGTGCAGTTGATGTGAGATATCGAAGTGATGAATTTGGTGATGTGCGGAGTTCTATCATCGAAATTACTATCGAGGTCATATCGCCACAACTGGAGTGGTATATCCTACACCACAGGCCTAATCCTGTCAATGGCCGGTTCGTCAGTGCGACGGCGACGTTGTTGGTGAGATTGGGAGTTTGTTCGTTTGGGCCGAGGAAGGTTTGCGCCCGCTGCTGGATTGGAGATGATGATGAGAGGAGGATGGGGATAGTAGGATGCTGGATACGGGAAATATTGGGGATGACGAGAACAGATAGTAGATAGGCGGAGCGGAGTAGGTGGTAGGACAAGGATGGAAGGAGAAAGTTTGATGTTGTTCTTGCTGTTCAATAAAGAGTTCTGCATATCCAATCTGGATGGATTCAGTGCTTCGAGGGGCAATGAGCGACGGATTTAGAGCTGTGAATTCTGAGTTCTCGGTGGTGAAAGATTATGATTTCCTTGTATCCATGAGTCGCGCAGCTATTGCCAAGAAGCCTGCATGAGAGCACACATATGGAGTCCTAGCGATCAGTCTTCGGATGAAATTCGAGAATAGTACCTGCATTTAATGTCCGAGCATGCCACTCGCATGCAGGAATGGCGCAGCCGGGTCACCTGCAAGGCTGTAAGCCGACGAGCCCATTATCACAATCGTCGGAAGTATCTCCGCGGCGGTTTTCAGTTCTCCTTCTTTATTGGTAACTATAGCTTCACTTGTGGAAGCCATAGCTTAGCGGCCCACTCGAACCTGATGCCGCGTCATGTGATTGTCCTGATGTCTTTCTTCTGACTTTGCTACTGTCTTCTGGCTCGTCTGACTATCAAAATCTTTGACTCACCTTATCAGGGCCATGAGGCGTTATCTGCCACTGCAGGCCTTCCAAACGATCACATCGCAATTCATTTTGGTAACTCATGAGGCGCCTTTGCGTGTAGGCGGTGTATCAAGCAATCGTGATCAGAGGTAAGTGCGAAGTCGACACTAGGAAGAAACCATGCTGAACACTAAAGCTGCTCAGCTGACCCAATGCGATGGTAGCGAGAAGCTCAGACCACCACTGGTGTGGTTGTACTTGGGTCTGCAGGTACTTAGGTCTGCGGGTATTTGGGTCTGCGGGTATTTGGGTCTGCGGAGGTATGACCGAAAGAAAGAGCGTCACGCGACAACAGAAACTGAACGCATGAGAAGCACAGTCAGCGTAAATAGCGGTCGGGATGCAATGTGGATTTTGCAACTGTTATTGTTTCTGCCCTTCTATTCAGCGCTTTTGTGTAGTTCAGCTTTGTGTGTATTTCGGCTTGTGTAGTCCGGCTTTTGTGTAGTTCAGCTTTTGTGTTAATGCCTCAGTATGTAACCTCCTGCTGCTTCCAAGTAAGCAGCGTGCACAGTGATGAGGGGTATCCGTATTTTTCCTATCCCAATTCCCTATGTCCCTATGTCCCTCGCAACCGAAATGCAGCACCTGCCGTTGAAGTCATTGACGCCTTGGGAATGCTGTTTGTAGAGGCCTCGCTCGACAAACTCCAGTAGGACATAATCCAGCCGTCAATGCTGGAGGTTGTCACTGGTCATCTGCCAATGCCTCTCTAACCGTTTTGACCACCTTCTTCTGTACATTGGTAAGACTGCCTGAGCAATCCACCTCCAGCACATCTCTTTTCTGCTCCATCGCATCGGGTGATTCTAAGACCTCCAGCTGGCTCCGCACCATCGCACTCTTCATGTAGTGCCCTTTCCGCCCTTTCACCCTTTGTAGCAGTACCTCGGCGTCCGCTCTTAGATATATAAAGTGTACCAATACATCGTGATCATCGTAAGCAGCGATGCGTATTACGTCTCGGTATTTGCGCTTGAGGGCGGAGCAGGTTACGACAACGCCGTCGTGGGGCTTGGTTGCGGATGATTTGGAGGGCGAGAGACGGGCAGCGGCGGCTTCACGGAGGGCAATGAGCCAGTCCCAGCGGTCGGTATCGGTGAGGGGGGTGCCGGTGGACATTTTGGATTTGTTGGAACCGGTGTGGTACTAGAGTTGCAGCAACCCGTTAGCCAGGATCATTCGGCCGAGGGCCCAGATTTCTCCGGAGTCCTACTCACATCATCACCCTCAATGTAGGGTATTGAGAGCTCTTTGGATAGGTATGCAGCTACGGTGCTCTTGCCGCAGCCTGCAGGGCCGGTGATTATCCACATATGGCGATGGTGGTGGTAGGATGCGAGGGCTCCGTGGATTTGCTTAAGGCCGCCGGATCCTGCGGTCGGTGAGTAGTCCATAGGTGGCGGTGTGGGCAGGTTATGCCTTCCATTGACAGCGCTGACCATGGTCATAGTGAGTGTGAGGGCTCGGTTAAATGGATATTAGTGATAAGGAATAGAGGAATTTTGCCGTTGGCAAAGCGCCGTGCAAGTGGACCTGAAGCAATGAAAAGATAATAGTGATAGTAGATAATTGCCTGTATACATGCTTGAGTGGCATGTAAGTGAAAAGGCGGAGGCGAGGAGTATTTAAAGATGAGAAAGACGTTACGGAGTAACTCCGTACACCAGTGGGAGTGGGAATGTAATTTTGCGTGGAGTGAATTTAATGACCCCGGGGAGACGAGTCCATTCGGATCCATGTCGATGATTTCGCAAAGCAACTGCTAGAGACCCCACACTAAGGGATTGAGGAAGATGGGAAGCTTGATCTGGTTCCCTTGTTTGGCGTTTGTACCCGAAGGCAGTAACCCGGCAAAAGCCTCTCAATTCGTTCGTTGTTGAGATGACTTGGCCTGACAAGGTGGGAAGTGGGTTTGGAAGAGGCCTGAGCGTTGGCAGCGAGCGTGACGTCGATTGCTCCTTATACTGATCTTAATGCTTAGACGAGGAGAAACTAACAGAACATGGGGTAGGAGCGTAGGAGCCAGTTAGCTTGGAGGCTTTCAGGAGGCTTGCCGAAGGCGTTCCTGAATGCAGTATAAGTCTCCGTGACTTGTGCCACTTGGGTTGAACTGCTCGTTGATGTTTCGCTGGGCAAAAGGTCAAAGTGCCAAAGTGCGGAGAAGGCACTGCTTGAAGAATTCGATGAATTCGATAGACGTGTTCGTGTGTCATTCAGCAGTTAGGTTAGATTTGTGTAATGGGGCCCGATGAGGTGGGCAGTATGGTTGGACGATCGTGATCAGCGACGCACAAATTTCGGCCAGACCGTTGGGCTCAACCAGTGGGAACCCCAGCCCCTGAGCCTCCATCCTCCTCACACCTCTGACATCGCCTGTTGGCATTTCGGTCCGCAGCGAGATGATCCCCCACAGCTCTACACAATTGCTGTGAAATGTTTCGCGGGCTTGTTGGAAGACCGCCGAGATGGATGCTGATAGACCAATGTTGAGACTCAGCGCGCGGAGAATATCGCCTGTAAGCATTGAGCGAGGCCGTTAAGTGTCGTTTATTCAACCATATAGGACCGGCTCTCGTTTGTTTTGCCACGCTGCATTTCGAGTGTCATGCAAGTACTTACTTGCAGCATTCGGCAAATTTTTTTACAGGTGCTGAGCTTTGACCGTTCTTCCTAGCGTGGGGGTTCGTCTTCGGATTGTTTCGAGACTACAAATCTACGAGGCTATCCAGAGAAATTCATTGAAGCGCTTTTTTCCCAACTGTTGCTCTTCAACGGTTCAATGGCTCGCATACTGATGGAAATGCACCACTGAATCCTTCATGACAACCTCTCCAAGCCAAGCCGTGGGATCAGCAGTAGAATACCGAGCGTTGCCCCGTCGAAGGATCATCTGATGCCCGAGCCTACAGCGGAGACTATGAGACGGGACGTCGTCGCTCTAAAATGATGATATACAGATACTTTTTGAAGTATCCTATCGACACGTGGAACGCAGGGAAGCACATCCGGACCTGCATGGCACTAACATTCCCCATAAAGTAAGGCACCCAGTGGCACTCGCCTGTTCTCTCAAATGTCTGGATGGTATTTTTTGTTCTCCCTCATACGTCCTGAAATGACACCTCGGTGTGTATGCTGATCATTATGGGGTTCGGGAGACATACCCGCCCTATCATTGACTGGGCAAATGCAGGTCAGTTGCGGGGTACATGGGAGCACAAGAGCATTAAGAAATTGATGCCAAGGTGGAAAGAAGGATGAGGGCCGAGTCGGAATCGTACCAGAACAAGAAGCTAGCCATGCTGTAGCTAACCGTGCAGGCCACCTCGCGACGGTTACGGACAGTGAGATCCGCTGTCAAGGAACGTTAGGAGGATTCGCTTATGCAAGGTGACCCAACTAGTAGCCGGTACATGGTGTCAAGTAAAGCTAAGAGGTCTTGTGCATCTTTGAGAGGAGCTATTCCGCAATCAAGCTACTAGCCACCACGTAGATGCGGCAATCCTCCTCTGACACATGTGATGGAATTCGTAGAACCTCATCGAGATACTGCTGAAATGCATCGAGATGTGGGTTAAGCTACAAATGAATTAAGCTTGAAGGCTTCGTAGGGCTGACGACCACAATAAAAGCCAAGAAACGCTAGGCTTCGCCAGCTCCACAGACTCGAGAACTTAAGAACAATACAAACAGCCAATTGAAAGGCTCCAGAGGTCACAGCAACCTCAAGCGAACTTGAAGCCATGTCGTACTTCTTCTCCACCCCCGTCGACATTGACATCGTCCTTGACGACGGCGACGACCGGACGATGATTGACATGAAGATGGAGAAGAACCGGCGAGAAAAAGCCCCCCTCTACATGGATGGCGAATCAGTAAAAGGTGGTGTCACGATACGACCTAAAGATGGCAAGAGACTGGAACACACAGGCATCAAGGTGCAGTTCATAGGCACAATCGGTATGCCCAAATTACACAAGCAGTCCACTCCCCGTCCCAAAACCCATACGCCGCGATTGCTTACGCGTTGTTCTCCTGCCAAAAGAGATGTTCTTCGACCGCGGCAACCACCACGAATTCCTCTCCCTGGGCCAAGAGCTGGCCGCTCCTGGCGACCTTCAACACCCCCAAACCTTCGACTTCAACTTCAAAAACATCGAAAAACAATACGAATCCTACTCCGGCATAAACGTCAAGCTCCGCTACTTCATTCGTGTCACCGTCTCGCGCCGCATGGCCGATGTGATCCGAGAAAAAGATATTTGGGTCTATAGCTATCGAATACCCCCCGAGACGAATTCGAGTATAAAGATGGATGTGGGTATTGAGGATTGTTTGCATATTGAGTTTGAGTATTCGAAATCGAAATACCATTTGAAGGATGTGATTGTGGGGCGGATATACTTTTTGCTTGTGAGATTGAAAATTAAGCATATGGAATTGAGTATAATTAGGAGGGAGACGACGGGTGTGGCGCCGAATCAGTATAATGAGAGTGAGACGCTGGTGAGGTTTGAGGTACGTATCTATGGCCGAGGCGTGAGGGGATGGTGCTGATGAGAGGCAGATCATGGACGGCTCACCGTCGCGAGGCGAAACAATACCCATCCGTCTTTTCCTCGGCGGCTTTGACCTAACGCCCACGTTCCGCGAAGTCAACAAAAAGTACTCGACACGGTACTACCTGAGTCTAGTCCTGATCGACGAAGGTACAGTCTATCTTTCCGCTCCGTACAGCCTAGTCACCCTATCCCAACTGCTAATCCCACTCTCTAGACGCCCGCCGCTACTTCAAACAATCAGAAATCGTCCTCTACCGGCAAGCGCCCGAAGTCGCCGCTGCACAGCTGCTACAACAGCAGTCGCAGCCTCAGCAGATTACTGGAGCAGTAGCAGGATGATATTGGCTACATCGGTTCTCTTGTCTTGAGCATAGCGCGGCGTTTCGGAGCCTGACCGCAGGTAATTTGGGGCTTGGGTGATATAGGGAAGTCGCTGTCTGGAGACAATTACAAAAGACCGCAATGGAACGTGCATAGAGGAGCAACATCTACGAGTCTCTTGTTCGTTGAGCAAGCAGACCAGCAAAATTGCAGCTACGGATGGGATTCTCCTTACTGGGAGACTTCTCAATCACGATTCTAGCTGGCAAAATGGTCTATCGAATGTGCGTGACAGTTGGTCGATATGCTAATGAGGGTAATATCATCATACACTCCAAAAACCATTAGCCTCCCCCCATTTCCCTCCAATCTGTCCATTTCTAACTCCCTATCTCCCATCTACCTTTTCTGAAAATTATTACTCCCCTTTCCCGTTATTCTTCATAAACGCATCCTCGCCTCCAAGCTTCTCAAGCATCTCCTTTGCATTCTCTTTCGTGCTGTCTTTCGTATTCGGGTTGGAAATAGTGGCCTAAGTCAAATCGTCATCAGTGAGTTGTGCCTCACAGGATCTTGGGGCAGCGCGGTGATGACTACCTTGTATCCAGAAGCCTTGTTTGAAATGTCTTCGGTGTTACCGTGGATGTTGTCCATAGGGTTGGACTGCGTGGGGATGTTCTCTTTGGCTGTTTGTGCAGCGGTGTTGTCGTGGATCTGGTCTGCCATGTTGTTGCGCTGATGATGTGATGTGATGTGATGTGGTGTAACGTGTACTTTGCTATCGCTTTTTGTTTTGGTGTTTGTTTGGTGTCTGTATGTTAATGAAATCGTTGCTTGGAGGGGTAGAGTCACAGCCACAGAAGGTCATATATAATAGCAGGAGTAATACCTATGACGCGGGGCGTCCAGGTGACTGAGGGGTAAAGCAGGATCCCGAGTCCACATGCAACATTGCGCCATGTTAGGCTTCAAGGTTCCAACATCGATCAAACAGGATTTGCTTCGCGTTGAAGGCTATGGCCCGTTCCATCGGTAGTCGGCATCACCAGACGTTGTGGTGGTTGCAGATCGGCGATAAACCCTGCCCTTTTGGAGTGAGCCTCGGCTGTAGATAAAAAACCGGCCAGACCATTTTGGTGTCAACTTGAAATGGTGCTACTGGCATTATCGCAGCCTAACCATCATCAATCCAGGCTCTTCGACAAAGGCTTTTACGCGTTCAGCCATTCTTGCCATTGTCGCGCCGTCGAGGATGCGATGGTCTGCACTCCAGCTGAAATTCATGATGTCTTTCTTCACCACGCGGTCCTGGTCATCGAAAGCTGGGACAGCCTTCGCTTTTCCAATTCCTAGGATCGCGACCTCACTTTGAACGAGCACTGGTGCCACGTATGTGCCTCCGATGCTGCCGATGTTGCTCACCGTGATGGTACCGCCTGTCAAGTCTGTGGCAGAGAGTTTGCCGTCTTTTGCGAGGGATTGGAGACGAGAGCATTCGATGGCAATGTCGAGGATCGATCTTAAGGACACGTTCTTAATGTTGGGGACTAGGAGGCCTTGAGGTGTGTCCATTGCGATGCCTATGTTGTGCTTTTCCCGCATTATGAGTTTTGGAGTATCTGAACCATTGCCTGTTTCGACCCGAGAGTTAAGAAGTGGGAAGCCTTCGAGCGCCAGAGACACAGCTTTGATGATAAAGTGCAGGTAGGAGAGCTTTGGACCATCATGAGATTGGCCATTCAGACGTCGGCGGAGCAGCGCGAGTGGGGTCACATCAATCTCATCTGCATACAGAAAGTGCGGTATGGTGAGCGACCGTGTCATGGTTTTGAACATCTGGCTTTGGACGGGCGTGAGGGTGATTGGCTTTTCGACTTGAGCACTGTCAGCACCTGCAGGCTGCCTTGCTGTCGGTGTCTTGAATGCTGAACCAGGCTCTGCCTTCCCTGCTGAGACGAAGTTGTGGACATCTTCTTTTAGCACGCGGCCATCTCTGCCTGTACCTCTCACATCTGTAATATTGACTTCGAGTTCTTTGAGCAATCCTCTGACCGCAGGCGTGGCCAGGGCTGCATGTTTTGTCGCAGAAATAGGGTCTTTGTGATTCTTCGAAGCACGAGAAGTCTCTCCATGCTCTGCTTGCTTCTCTGCTGCTTTCTGCGGCTGCTGGGGTGAAGATGGAGCGCCTGCTTGCTCCGCAGGGGGTGCCAGGATTGCCTCATCTCCTAGTGATATATCGCTTTGAACGTCAATATCACACAGAGGCTAGATTGGCTCAGCTCAAAGTCTATAGTAATGCAAAACTAAATTGTATATACCTTTCCCACTTGTGCTACGTCTTCAGCTTCGTAGTAGAGTTTCTTGATTACGCCGTCAAATCGCGACGTAATCTACCGTGTATCAATCAGAATGGCTTCTCCAGTCTTGGGAAACAACTTGATACCTCCGTAACAGCCTTATCAGACTGGACTTCGCAGATCTTATCGAATTGTTCGACGCGTGCTTCTGGTTCGACGAACCATTGTATTATCTGGACTTCCTTTATGCCTGCACTAATTAAGCGACAACATTTCTCAGAGAAATAGGACCCACTCACCCTCTCCAATATCAGAAAGTAAGAAAGGTCGAATTACCGACAGGTATGGAGTTGCATGAAAAGCACGACGAATCGGGACATATCGATCACTGCCTGCAATCTTCATGCACGGCGGAACAATACTGCAATAACGCAGCAATTGCTTGCTTGACCACCTAGAACTAATCATTGGTATGCTCTTTTGTCAATCTAGTATCCATGTGTCTTTACAACTATGATTGAGTCCTTTGGTTGACGAGATTGAGGGAATATCAGCGGTGTTTGAAAGTTCAGCCGAAGGCAGCCGCTTCTAAGCGGGTGGAAGTGGGAACAATTCTTGGCACGTCTAGTCTTTCTTCCTCTGTCAGTAGCGGAACCCTGCTCTGTTGCTTCATTCATTGTAGATCTATTGAAGTCACAAAAGCCTGTCCTTTTGTGACGGCTTCCCCTTGTTCTCGATGCTGCTGGCATCAGTCTGGTATTTATGTCAACAACTCAGCAACATTACCGCCCAAATACTGATGAAGAGAGACTGATTTCAAAATTCTTATTTGCAATCCAATTGATGGGTGATATTCTATTGACGTGATTATGTTAACCTCATCGTTAGTCTGTATATTCATAGCTCTAGGGCCCCGGCTCTACTATAAACTATACTTAACAAAATTCTTCGAAAGCCCCTTGCATCAAGCGTATCTTACAGATCCGAATCTGTGGGAGAAATCGCATAAATTCGTCCTGCTTTTACCACACACCTCCGTTTTCGCTACGCTATTATAGCTACTATATCATTTGCAAATCATGTGAGGCGAGCGAAATGTCATTCGATCGTTATCCCAACCTCCTCAACACAATCCACGAACCAGCTCTCACATTTGGGACTGATACAAACCAGACCAAGCCGCTTATATTCTTGTCGTTCTTCATTCACAAGTCCAAGGCCCAAACCTAGAAGTTGACAATTCCAGCTCTGGTGGTCATCTTCCAGCACTTCCACGCCGTTTGCGTACAAATCCCACATCCTAAGAACGTGGAAACTTCTCTCAGGGTTATTAAGAGCCCAGACCGGTAACTTTGTAATCAACAGGCCATTATATCGTCCGTCCACAACATTGTCTTGGATAGGGAGCCGTACCAATCTTTGCTGAACGTACGATGCGTATCCACATTCTTGCCTGGGCTCAGTCGACATTGGCAATACAGAAGTCAAATACCCGTGGACCTTCAGAAACCCGTCCGTACTTGGTCCAGCAAAATCTCGATCCTCGTTTGTCCAGGCATCCAGTAGATTTGGGGCCACAGGATGTGAAAATTGCATGTAATTATCAAATATTGGGTACTTCACGGTCCATGAAGAGCGAGCCATGACCATGATGGAGCCCGGTAGTCTTTTGGCTCCGCCATGAACGAAATATACTTTTTCAACGCAAACTAACAAAGCTCTCGGAGACGTCTTTCTTCTGTATCCTCGCTAGGTATTGGTCTTCAATAGCCTTTTTCACAACTTGTGCTAAGCCTCCTATTGCGCATCGCCTTTCTCTCTCCTTAGTGAGTGACTTCGAGCTGTATTCCTCGACCACCTTCATCTATGAGTGATATATATTGACAACTTTCTGTGGGTAATTCCCTATGTAGAGATAGTCTCCGAGTCCCGATCCTGAAGGGGACGGCCAGATTCTGAGACGTGTCGCAGAAGCTGCAGCTTCAGGACTCTCATAGATGGTATTCTGATTGGGATAATCCCTGAAATCTCTCATGGAAGGGCATTGCCAGAGGAGAAAATAGGTGTGAAATGGACGACCCTCCTGGCTAGGTGGTGTTCTTGTACGACCCATCCACGATGCGCTAAGTGTCCTCCTTCAAACCCACGAACTAACTCGGACCAGGTGGGTAGTGCTGGTTTGACAATGACAGATCGTGTAGGGCCATTATCAGATGGCCATTCTAGAACGCAAGCCTCAGGAGCTGTGAGTCCGCTGGGATTGAAACATCGTTGTGTAGGATTTTTTGACGAAAGAGCAAGATTATTGCAAAACGAGTTGCTGCAAACGTCACCCATGATTGAGATCTCTCTGGCTAGATCCTCTTCGTCGTCCTGGACGATGCAAGTGGAGTGTATCCAGAGGTAACGAATGCGAATATTCCTTGAAATTGCGATTGCTTGCCAGAATGTCAACGGTAAATCTGCAACACCGTTGAATCGGTCCGCGAGATTGTTATTGACAGTCTTGTTTGTGCTTCTGATGATGTGCCCCAAGAATAGCTCAGTATAATATACCTGAAGTCCACTTTCTGCAATTCAGCAGTAGTGATAAGGCGCGGCAACTCAGCATCGTTTTCTAGACCCACGTTACTCAAACGTGCTAGTAGAGATAGGTGAGTAAAATCGGGGTGTTTTCGTGGGCATTCAGCATGGCGCCTATCACATTCACTTATAGCTGATTCAACGCCTTAGAGCAGACGTTCCTAGGCGGTCCTGGATTGGTGGATGTCTGTCAGCTAAGGTATACAGAATCTTAGCATACCTAGATATCTGGAATAGTAGCAACCGAGAAGGCTTGCCTTGCTTGTCCGACAAGATCTTGAATTCTATTGGCGCGCCATTGGTATCTCCGATGTCATCTGAATGTTCAAGTTCAAGAAAGTTTCATCCACATACAGTAGCTCGGGATGATTTACGAATAATCGCTTGGATTGATTTGCGAGTACGAGAGGCCGAAGCTTGGTACTTTGACGTGCGGTTCTACGGCGCTCTTGAAGTTGGAAGTTGTGGTTGACAATTGTGTAAAGGGGACAGCCTGCGACAGCTGAGTCTCTCACATCGTACAGATCGTTGTGTACAAAGGTTGTACATTTCGTGAACAGCTCATATGGAATTGCAGCACAGACTTCGTAAAGCATCTTCGATGTATTGTAGCGATACATGATGGAAGCAGGTGATGGCAAAGTACTATCTCAGTGCGCTTGCGAAAGATTCCGCATATACCAAAGAAATTTTGCCTGGGCAGCTATGGAGCCAGCAGATTGATCTGTAGGGTCGAAGAAGCGGCCGGATGTAGACAAGCAATAGGCGAATTTCAATGAATAGTATTTAATACTGAAACAACTGCAGTACAGACCAAGTAGAAGTCTAGCAATCAATTCTGACGGTACTAAAACCAGTATCCCACCTGAAGAAAGACCACGATAGAACCGGCACAGGTCACATAAGATAATTGCTATGCTGTACCCCGGCCCCCAGAGCTATTGGAATGCGGTGCCTAAAGCTCCCTACCAAAGCGGCTGAGCCTTAGTATCTCTGACAGGAGCGATTGACTGGCGAGGCAGGCGCCTGCTAATTTAGGCTTCCATTAAAAACGCCTTACCAGATATGAAGAACAACCAAAGCCTTCCCCAAATCTAGGCGACGAAAACAACGCAAAGGCTTTTTGATCCCTTCAGGGGCCAGGAGATCTTTGCCTACTGCTTGCTATCAAGCTTTTCTAAAAGTAGCCTTGTACCTTTATTCCCCGTCGGCTTAGGGGGCCGCTCCCCAGCCTTCCCCTTCTTGCCCTTCTTGCCATTCGGACGAGCAGCACTAGCTGCATCTTCATCTCTATTTCCAGCCTTACCTGCCACCCCCTGAAGTATCCGCCTATGGTCCGGCTTAATCAAGATCTTCCGTAATTCATCACCCCTCGCAAATCCCTTCGCCTCAAGCAGTCCAACAACGACGAAGGAATTGTTACCGACCGCCCACGTTACGATCTCATTTTTAATGGCTGTGTAAAGCATCTCATGAAAGCCCAGCGGAGGCTCAACCAGATCGATTTCCTTCGTAGCCGTACTAAACCGTCCACCAAGAACCAGAGACTTGAGCATTCGCCCCGCTGCAGGCTGCTTCAGTAATTCTTGATTCTCTTCACTGCCGTTTGCCAGCGCCGCCACTGCCTTCAGTGCTGGCTCACGACCCTCGGCGGAGGTGGAGCCAAGTAGAACTTCAGTGATAAATTGACACCCGAAACTGGTAGATACCAATTCCTCTACGTGCGAGGCAATCAAGGAGAGAAGAGGTGGTGAGAGGGAGGCTACGAGCTCTTTGCGTCGAATTTCGGGGTCTTTCTTTGATGTTGTGGTTCGGATGCGATGGATTTCATCAAGGAGCTTGAGGTCCTCGGTTGGTAGAATGGCTTTTGCTCTACCACAGAAGGGGTAGAGGAGAGGGATCCTGCCATTGATGTGCGTTGCAGCTGCAAGCAAATTCTCCTGTTTGCTTTCGGATTTAGGATCTTTGCCCACGAGCTCGGGGAAGACGGACTTCGAGACTAGCACGGTATCATCGACAACGTCGTAGACTGCAAGCAAGACCTTGTGCCCGTGGACGTCATACGCGAGTGCCTGTATGGTCTCTTTGTAAGTTCTGAGAATGTATTTCCGATCTTTCGCATTGCCATATGCTAGAGCCAAGCATACGAGCCGAGCTCCAGACTTTGTGAAGGCAAGATTCTTGAGTAGGTCACCTTCCTCGTCTCCCTTAAGAAGCTCAATAAATTCAGTCATCTCCTCGCCCCCAGACTGCACATTCAAGAAATACTGAAGCGTCCCATCATGCAGCATCGTAAATCCCGTAGTCTTTTTCTGCACAAGCAAATTGATCAAATCAAGCAACGATCGCATAATCGGCGTCCTCTTCTCCGGATGCTCGGCTAGTATTTCTTGCAAATCCGCAGAAACAGGCCCCTTCCCGTCGGACTTGAACAGCGCAAATTCAGCCCCATACCACTCCCGCAGCATTGTAGCCTTCTGCGATGGTGTAGCAATACCACGGTAAATATCATCTACAATCCACGACGCCTCAGGATGCTTCATCATTCGTCTCACATGCCCATAGAATTCCGGTACGACCAAATCCCTCGTCTCCTCGTCCCCATGCACCAGCATCTTCCCAATCAAGAACTTCGCATATTTACTCTCCGCCAAGGTCTTGTATTCCCCCTTCAGCTCCCTAGCTACCATCTTCCGCTGATCGATGTTGGCGTATTTGAGTGCCGTCTGAACCACACGGACAGAATCGTGTTTGAAGACGAAGTCTTTGACGCGGCCTGTAATAATTTCGAAGAGCTCTGTGACGAGAGCTTTGCGCTCCTCGAGTGGGACGTGTGATTTCCTTCGCAGTCTTTCCCAGAGCTTTTTCGAGCGAGCGATTGAGTCCGCATTTGGTTTTGCAGCTTTGCGCTCTTGCTTCTCAACCTTTTGCTTTGCATGGGCTTCTTTGGATTTGGCTGAAAGAAAGTATCAGATGAGAGCTCCAGTGAATTACAGAGACTGCTTACTCGGATTTGCATCACTTGTAGCGGCGCCTTTAGTCGCTGGGGGCGCTCCATCAGCCTCCTTCGCAGCGGCCTTTACACCGCCAGTATCATCCTCCTCTTCACCTGAGACGCCTTCCCATTCGTCAACCTCCTCGTTGTCTCCATCGGATGGCCAGCTGACTCCATCATTGTCACCGCTCTGCGATGTAGTCTCCGATTCTACTATTGGATCTGAGTCCGTCTCTGCTTCCAATTCTTCTACAGGCTTTGAGGGTTTCGAGGGGTTTGCGCTCTTGTGCTCCTTTTTTGGCTTCTTGGCAGCATGTGTAGCCTGGGACTTCGAGTCTGAGTCACTTTTGCGCTTGATTCCTGCCATTGTGCTTGATTGTAGTCCATTGAAAAGACCTTGAAAAACTTCGTGGGGAAGAGCTATGCAATGGAATGATGAGGCCGGGTAAAACTTCCTCAAAAGCTTCAAGGCTAGGCCGAGATAGGGCCTACTGATCTAACCTAATTGGGACTACAAGGGTATAAAAAAAGTGGGTAATGGAGCTTGCAGTGATTCAAAATCCCGACTTTGCGAAAAGTGGGATGTTTCGATGAATAGAATACTCACGGTAGATTTGTCTATTACAAAAGTATAGGTAATATATTTATCTTCAAATGTCTCACCAAGATCTCATCTTTAACGGCTTTATTTGTGGAGCCAGAAAGGCTGGATACAGTAGAACTTTCCCCCTCAATGCTAGCTCTGGAAACTCAACGTTGGACCCATATCGATAATTTCATCAATAGTTGCTGCAGACGCCGGAAAGCGGCCGTTATTTTTGAGAACCTTCCAAGTCCATGATAATGGTCTATGCCGCTCGAGAGTAAAACGTTATGATCTCCAAGAGTACCACGACTTTAGTACCCAGGCTCATATTCCTTCGAGTTCTTGTATTGATTATGTGTCTTTGCAATTTCAATCCGCAATCTCCTGGGTCTGTATTTACGTTACTAGATCAATGTTATTACTACATTTTCTTCCCAATTGCGAAAACCTATCTCACATTTTGCTAGTTGTTCAATTCACGACTGAGTTGTCTTTTCTTTGATTCATTCATTTTACAGTTCGGACTCTACGCTACCTTTTGCTCATTACTTAAAGAGCTAAACGACGTCTCCTCTTGGCTCCAAACGTGCCATTAGACTTACTTCACCATGAGATGATGATCATCTTTAGCGCAATAGTCTCCTCGAGAAGCAGAGGCGTCACCTGTGTGTTCGTTTCCAACGTTGTTTCTTCTTGAGCCGAAACGACAATGCAATTGGCTTCAAAAGGGGCACATACTTCAAGCCAGTCTTAGTCATTGAACCAAAGATCCTACCGCAGCCCAGATAACGCAGCAGTAATACCGTTACCCTCAAAACCTCGAATCCGCAAGAATCAGAGCGTATCATTCGTCATAAAGCATAGGACGCTGCCCGTTCGGGTAACCTCTATTGGGCACCCTCCCACCACTCTCAGCCGCCTTAATCCCCTTCATTTTCTTCGCTCTTGCCTGCGTCGGCGTCGCAAGCCCCCACCAAATGTCTCCATCATCACTATCAGCGATGGGCACAATCTTGGGCGGTTTCGGGGCCATCTTCAGTATCCTAAAGTCTTCATCATGCGGGTTTCTGGCCCAGTATTCTGCCTCAGAAGCCGTTATGGTCAACTCCTCCAGCCTCGCAACCGTTAGCCACGCATTGCTCACTTCCACTCGCACCTGCTTCAACACCCTCGCGTCGTCGGCTTCGCCAAAATCGGGTCCATCGGTGCAGACGATACATTGCCAACGGTCGGCGCTCAGGCAGGCCTCGTCCACGACTACGAAGGTTGAGGCAGAGAAGTGCTGGGGGTCTAGGCTATCGTCTGCGGCTCGTAAGTAGCGTTTATAGAAGTCGTAGACTTGCTCGACTGTGCAATTGAGAAAGTCTGCATCAGGTTGGTTGTCGAATTTGGTGGCCATTTTTTGGCTCTGGCTTTTTCGGATGGCCTCGAAGGACTTTTCGCTGTTGGATGAAATTTCAAGATAGCCGTCGCCGGCTAAAGATCTGTGGGTCTCGAATTTCAATTGCGCCCAGTACTGTTTGAGGGATGATCAGCAGTGCGTATTTCCCTTAACAAGAAGCATTTTTGAGCACTTACTTCATCTGAAACTTCCGCTAAACAAAACACAGGATGATATGTTAGGTTCGGGTTAGTTTCGTGTCGCATTGACGCTCTTTGCTCCCTGACCTCTCGCATCGTATTCGATCTGGTTTTCACCATGGTTAAGGCGAGGGTAATGTGACGACAATGGCATTGATGTGATTACGGAGTGTTCAGGGTTTGTGGAGTTGAGCGCAACCCCACGAAGAGAGACTACCTATTTCGTAGCCATACGTTATGGAAGTCAACGCACTATGACGAAAGTACGGACCGTTTTGGTTATAACAAGGCATGATGCAGGCTGTGGAATCCTTCGGGAGAAACTTCCTCGACGACTTTCATGGCATGATCTGTTCATTCGACGTCTTCTACGCGACTCACATACTTCAGGCGTTAGTTGCGTGTCTATTCAAAGGTGACGCCTGCATTTTCATCAATTCGTGTCTGCCTAATCAAACAGTTGCTCCTGTTCTTGCTCCTGCTCCTGTTGGAGCCTGCTCCACTAGATGTGAGACCCATGCTCATTAGATATTAGAATTGACTTTGCAGTCATGACCCTTTTGTAGCGACCGACTCTTCATGTATTGAGCAATAATGCTTTCCAACGCGATGAAGAAAATTACCTCGAACGCCTCATCCAATGTCATTACCAGTGCTATCGATTCCCCAGTACTTTCCACCAATGGAACGTTCCACATCGACACTATCGTACAACCCCATCATCATTGCCATTTGCAACTGGTCGATCGATATTGCCAAGCTCGGCACCTTGGCCACTCTGTCCACGCTTCCTTCCTGGAAGATGGAAGCCTCGGTGACTCGATGTGGGTCGAGGTGCATCCCCAGTGATCGGCGGCGGCTCCGAATTATCGCCAAAGCGCGCAAAGAGGCTCTTTTTCTTAGGTGCTTGCTTGGCTTCGTCGTTGAGCCCGACGTCTTCAAATGTCTCCTCGTGGGTTGGCTCCGGTCGTTCAAAGTCCGACTTGCTCGGACGCCCTGGGCGGGTATATTTTGAATCGAGGCTTCCACGAGCGTCTAGACTGCCTCGTGCATCTAGACTTTTCCGAGCGTCCATACTTCCTCTTGCTGAGGCGGCTTCGTGTGGGTATACGGGGGAGCGAGCTGAGATGTCCTGTGTACGAACCCCTGGTCAGCATCGAGGAGAACACTTGGGGTGTGAGCTTCTCACAAAAGATCTTCTGTATGAGTCGAAGGATTCGCGGGAGATGGAGAATGGCTCGTTCTCGTTGAGCATGCTTCGGTGGTTAGAAGACATCGTGGAGGTGGGTGACCTTGCCCAGAAGCTCTTCTTTTCTGGCGGTGAAGGCTGCAGTAGTCGTTAGAGCTGTTGTGTTCCCGAGATCATTTAGGTGCAGCTGAGGGAACCTACGGGAAGATAGACACCGCTGTCGTTAACCACTGTTCGATCTCTTTTAGCTTGATCCCCCGAGCGCTGGAGTGGGCGTCAATTGGGGATGCTTACCACTAAGCTTGTATTCGCTGGGCTCCTCTTTCTTCTTGATGCTCAATGACGATGAAGCTCTTGACCCTGCATAGCTCGACTGCGATGCATTGTCTTGAGCTCCCAATGATGGCCTTACGTTTTCGTCTTGGATCGGACCAGCGCCATTGGCGACTGGCGGCTTCTTGCCAAACGGGTTGCGAAAGGGCGGCATAGCGATATGTGCTAATGTTCTATGAAGATGGAGTGGTTGAACAATTGATACGGATGGTCTATTGCTTTGCTCTAGAGTAATATTTACGATTACGCTGCCGAAATGCTGGAGCAGAGAGATCTATGACGGAAGTCGGGATTTCGGAACGCAGCTGACAAGCTAAAAGTAGAAGTCGCAACCGAGCGTTTCATAATGTCTCTCTGCAGATTTTCGATCGACTCGCTATAGCATCAACGACAATTCCTCGTAGCTGCTCAAGTGTAGCATCAGGCCAGTAGCATCCAGAAAATATTGGATCACCATGCTTGGTATTCTCCCACGTCATGATCAAAATAATTGGCAAGGTGGAGCCCCAAACTAGCCCCTAAACGAGCCCCTAAGCGAGCCCTAAAGGGCCCTGAGGGTGATTTTAGGAGCTCATTGGGGGAGCTCCCGGGGACGGCTCCCGGGCAGCCCTAGGGCCCACCTTGCCAATTATTTTGACAATGTTGCCATAAATAAGCCGCTAGCGGGAGAGCGACACGCCATTCCCGGAGAATTTATCAGGCTGGTGATTGTCTCACCTTTGACAGCTTCCAATTCTAACGGTTATAAAGCCTAAATCAATGGGACAAACACAATTCAATTAGGCGCCATGTATTCTTGTTGAGTTGATCACCACAGTAGATAGAATGGACAGCGCGAAGTCGGTATACAATGGCCATTATTCACCCTTCGTGACGGGTGATGGAGAACTGCATCAAATCGTTTGCTTTGCATATGCAACTTACGGTTGGGAGATGGAAATGGATTCAATCGTACGCATTACAAAATGCAGTACTAGAAGAATCGCATTCGTAGTTCTCAAAGTAGCAACAACTCCTTACTTCTACGTAACGTGTGAAGGAAACTTGCCATGCCGAGGACTGCATATTTGTGTCACGGATACCAAGCAAGGATTTTTACCTCAGGCTATACAGAATCCTACAGGCCAGGCTCGCGTCAGCTCGTTTCCTCTTCAACTATTCTCTACATTCCTTTCCAACAGCTTTCAATCCTACCTTGAGTGTTTTTGTTTCGAGCATGATCACTTCGCGAATCTTGTGCTGTGCATGACCAACGAATATCAAATACGAGGTTTTCCGGGCGGAGTATTACGACCCACTTTACTTTATCACTACGCCCTCGACACTCATTTTCTTGCATCTCAAACTTCAAACAATCTCGATCCTGAGTTCCTAGCTCTTCTGCTTCTAAGATCCTTAACACTACTCCAATCTTGATGTCGTAACGTCCATAGCTACATCAATAGTACACCAACCCAGACCCTCAAATAGGAAGGAACGATAATACGATGCCGGCCTTCTGGACATCTTGGCAGCTATGGGAGAAGCTTTGCTTTGTAAGTGCAACAACAACACCAAACAAACAAAATGATGCTAATCAACTTTGTGACTAGTGCCTGGGTTCTGCTATCGTACGTCTCTCGATCTGACGCCGACCCATGACTCAAGCTGACATGTACAGGTCCTCGTCATCCTCCTCGGATGCGCCAAGCTTGTGTACAATCACTGGAGGCTTCGAAAATACACTGCTATTGCCGCTGCAAACAAGGCAGCGCTCAAGCAAGAGATGCAACACTCACATAGTGTCCGACGCGGCAGGTTTGCAGACGCCCCAGGTGCAGAAGTGCCATTTGGCGTTCGCGCAATCGAGAGCGGGATCGAGGTTGATGGAGTCTGGGTATCAAGATCGAACACGCCAGCCAGCAGCTTGGCCGGTAGTCCAAAGCTTCGTCCTAAAGACCTTGCAAAAGACCGCATGTCTGTGACATCAGACATCACTCGCATTGAGATACCCCAGCCTATTCATCGGTACTCTGAGACTGATAGACCTTCGAATTCACCATATATGTCTCACGAAGGTGCAGGACCATCAAGGAGAAAACATAACCCACCACCAACTTCTGACCACCAACCCCGTGGTCGAGTCAGCTATGAGCCTCGGCGATCCTCACAGCTGAGATTCAGCAGCTATTCTAGTTCGGAAGATGCTGAAGCACTTGCAACTGTTGGAGATCGTTCGGTCGTGAGTGACAAGGATGGTAAACGGCCAGGAGGTAAAGATGACCTACCTCTTTCCACAATGCGTGACGCTGACATAGCTTCGAAGGACACGGATCAGAGGCCTCATCCCAACAGCCCTCACCATCATCCACTTCATCTGCTAGCGGATACCATGACGCTTGCAGCGAGGCCAGTCCTCGTGCACAGTCAACGAACGGGTTCCTAACTCCTTCATACAACAACCCAGCAAAAAGCAAAAAGCCTCAGTCTTACGAGCTTTCCGACGTCGATCCTCGCGAGCCTTCTCATGAATCACACGTTGACGAGAAGGGTAACCTTCTCGTTCGCAATCGACATAATGGAATGACCGTAGGCTACGGTCCTGTACAAGACATTGGTTCTCACGGACCCCTCTCGCCTGTGTCTAAAGCAAACAACCCATTCAACACGCCGGAGGGATCACCCAGTACAAGCCGTATGCCAGCTTTCAACCTGGACGATGACTCGGCAAATCACCATGGTCACATGACGGATCAAGCCGATGGAAACTACGACGAGGGTCACGACGAGCCTTTGCAGCCCTTCGATGGCAATAGGCGGTTGAGAAGATCCCAGGTTATCCGCAAAGTCAACTCCGGATTCGAGATCCTTCGTCCTGGTACACTTGGCCCCCCTCGTCAGAGCATCGACAATACCGAGTTGAGTGGTGATCCAGGGGATGGCATCAAGCGGCAGTCACGGAAGCTACAAAAGAAGCCGCGTCCCAATTCGTACTCTATCGAAGAGCCATGAGCAGTGACCATGAGGTCCCTGAGGGAAGAGGCTTCTGATTAGGATGGTCTTTACATGCTGGCGTTTGGAGGGTAATGGACATGTCACTTAAGCAGGAGTCGTCACATCGAGCTTGCATTAGCGGGCGCATATGGCAGTCTGCATCGGAGGGTGGAGGATCTTATACGCGCAGTCGACGAATTTATGCCTAGACTAACACACGAAACCTTTTGAAGACGTTGGGGCTGAAAATTGTGCCAAAAGCCATCCGCGTTGAGATGAATACCGAAAAGCATAGCGAAGGGCGTCTCGAGAGTCATTGCACAGCGAGCTAGTTGTAACTATCGAAGAGTAATAAATGGATGCTTCCCCATCCGTTGCTGCATTCCAATACAAGTCAATGACCCCCTCGAATTCTTGCCCCTGATATTGAAAGATAAGGTCACGTGACAGACGTGACCGTCTTCTGACGCGAACCGCGTCTTTCCCGAAAACCAATGACAGTCTTTGCCACACCAGCCTACGACCTTTCCACCACCGAACCTTCACTTCAAAGCAAGCGCCCCAAAGGAAACCCACTTACATACCCAAGAGAGTCGTTGAAGAGTTGGCGCAACGATATAACTGCCATCAATCCTCAGACACAAATACCCCGCCATTATGAGTGCTGGAGAGGCAGATGAGACTCAATCAGCGTACGGAGATGGAGGTGGAGGACCTGGAGCACCTACACCGCTCTCAGTATTGGATGTAGGCCACGGCTACCAACGAATTATCCCCTCTAGTTGCTCATTGAGGCTATAGGGCGTCGCTGGTCTATCTGCTCGAGACATAAAGCTGGTGGTCGATGGAGGGTTCAATACGGTCGAGTCGGTGGCTTACACGTTGGTCTCTTCCATAAAAGCTTCTAGGCTACTGCTGATTAGTAAATAAGACCTCGGAGAGTGCTCGAGCAGATAAAAGGCATATCAGAGCAAAAGGCGACAAAGATATTAGCAGAAGGCACGTTTTGAACAAGCTCCAAGTCCCCTTTCTCCAGCTGATATTGGACCTTCACAGCCTCCAAACTCGTCCCCATGGGCTTCACCACCGCCACAGAAATGCACCAACGCCGGTCTGAACTCATCTCCATCACAACCGGCTCCAAACAACTCGATACCCTCCTAGCCGGCGGCATAGAGACTGGCTCCGTCACCGAAATCTTCGGCGAATTCAGAACAGGAAAATCCCAAATCTGCCACACCCTCGCCGTAACATGCCAACTTCCCTTCGACATGGGCGGCGGCGAAGGAAAGTGCCTCTACATTGACACAGAAGGCACATTCCGCCCAGTCCGCCTCCTCAGCGTTGCAAACCGCTACGGTCTATCCGGAGAGGAAGTGTTAGATAATGTTGCCTACGCACGAGCCTATAATTCCGACCATCAACTTCAATTGCTAAATCAAGCTTCAAACATGATGTGCGAAACACGCTTCTCCCTCCTAATTGTCGACAGCGCCACTTCCCTCTACCGCACCGACTACGCTGGCCGCGGCGAGCTCTCCGGCCGCCAGACACACCTTGCCAAATTTATGCGCACTCTCCAACGCTTGGCAGATGAATTCGGTATCGCGGTCGTGATTACGAATCAGGTTGTTGCGCAGGTCGATGGTGGACCGAGTGCGATGTTCAATCCTGATCCGAAGAAACCAATTGGAGGGAACATTATTGCGCATGCATCAACTACGAGATTGAGTTTGAAGAAGGGGAGGGGCGAGACGCGGATTTGTAAGATTTATGATAGTCCGTGTTTGCCGGAGAGTGATTGTTTGTTTGCGATCAAGGAGGACGGGATTGGGGATCCGAGTCCGAAGGATTTGGAGAAGGATTGAGGGGAGAATGAGGGTGAGATGGTTTAGATGGTGAGAGGGATGAGAGAATATGTGCTATTCTTTTGACGAATTGCTATGCGGATTGAAATTGGTTGCATGGCGCTGGGGCTTGAGCATTTGATACCAAGGTAACGGGCGACGATTTGAATTATGGAAGGTAATCAGGAGAAAGAATGATGGCATTGTGCATTGCAGCTGTGGTATCTCTGGCAAATAGAACAAGGAGACGCCCCCCACTTTGTGCAACCGCTGAACATATCCCCATCTTGATAACCGGAAATGCTTCGCTTGAACCCCTGATATCACAGCATATCCATCTCATCCTCCTCCCTCTCCCCACCTCCAACCCCAAATCCAAACCTTCCACTCTCAATCACACTCCTCGTATCCAATTCCTTCTGATACGCCCTCCTCACATCCTCAATCGTAACCACCTTTCTCTTCTCCTCCACAGCATGATTACCCATCCTCAGCGCACCGCCATCACCCTCACTCAACACCCATCCATTCTCCTTTCCTGCACAAGCAAGTAAATTAATAAGAGCCAGATACCCCTCCTCCACGCTCTCCCCACGTCTCTTTGTTTGCTTCTGTGCCGCTTGAAGTGGAGGTAGTAAAGCTGCAGCCGCGCCGCGGAAGTTGTGGTGATGAAGGCGCCAGGAGGCGAGGATCTTCGGATCTTTTTTATGGGTGGAGAGGAGGGCGTCAATGTCGGCATGGAGATTTGGTGGGAACGGTAGAGACAGGAGTTGCGGTAAAGCATTGGGAGTGGAGAGCAGAGCGGACATGAAACTTGGTAGGAGTGTTGAAGGAGCTGGGTGACGCGTCAAAGCGGAGTAGGCGGCTGGGAAGTCTGTGGTTTGGAGGGAGGCTTGGAAGAGGGAGGTTAGGAGAGTGCTCGTTTGATCGGATGGATTGTTGTTGGAGGGAGTTGGGCTGAATTGGAGGGCGAGGTGGGCGAAGTGCGACATTTGGGTTGGGTGGGAATCGGCGTCGAAGAGGTTGAGGATGTGGGTGTAGTATGTTGGGAGACCGTTGCCGAAGGAGAGGGCGTCCATGGGGTTGAGGAGGCCGTGGGAGGCGGCAGGGTAGTCGAAATCTGAAGGGCGAGCTGGAGGAAGTGGTTAGTGGAACGGAATTGAAAGGGGAGGCTGTAAAGGACTTACAGAGTTTGAAGGCAGCTTTCTTGAAGTAGATGGCTGCTTCAGTGGTCTCCCCTTTGAGAAGGTGTAATCGGCCTTTGATGTAGGTCGACCACGCGGTGGATGGCTGGTACTTGAGAAAGTCCGAAGCCAAGTCGATGTTATTGCTTGCAAGCAGATTTGTTTGCACGTATACTGGGACTTGGTCCATTGTGATTGTTGGATCATCACCTCCCATGGTCCATGCCAAGAGATCTTGGATGCCATGAGTCAGTGCTTCGCTCTGAGACTGCATCTCGGGTGATTGAGCTGGCACATCAAGCGCGAAAAGGTTCTCGAGTATAGAAGAGATCCTTGTGTGGTCATTGCTTGGACTGTTCGCTGGAGCGTCCGGGGTAGCAGGCCTCGCCCGACCCTGGCTCTTCTCTGCCCGGGTATTCTTGGCTAGCCATTGCATGATTTGATACTGCCTAAGCAGATCTAGCAACGCTGCATAGATTCGAGGTGCATCAAAGTTCTCCATTGGCATCTCTTCTCGGTCGATCTCCATGTCCACGAACACGACGAGCACCAAGAGATCGGACAGTAGCCTTTCGCGCAAAGCTATCATTTCCTGGGCGCCACTGACGAGCGTTCTTCGGCCGCACAGGGTATGAATGAACTCAGGTCTTTCAGGTGGTAGGTTATGAGAGAACTCATCCAGAATGGCAAGAAATATCTCCGTTTCAAGACAGTTGAAGCCGCCTATCCGTTCAAGAGCATTCGTCAAAGCATCGAAAGCAGCGCTCCCGATCTCCTCTCCAAAGTTGCATCGGTCGTAGAAAGATTGAATGCGAAGTGGTACGGAGTAGGAAGGGTCCAACCAAAGCTCCTCAGCGAGTGTAGAGTTACATACTTGCCGCAAACGGTAGCTGAAGCTCTGTCTAAACGTCGCTGCTGCTGCAATTATGGTGGCGAGCTCGTCTGGTAGCTTTGGCTCAATACCTGGATCTGATTCAATTGATGGTGATTCGAGCATGCCGACTGAAGCACCCAGGACTTGCGGGCTGTTCTGTTTGATGATTTCGATTCTATCACAGGTGCGGATAGCCGAGCTGCCATCTGCAAAGACAATCAATGGCATTTCAGCGCTGTCGTCGTAAGCGAGAGACACAATGTCCCATCTTGACTTGTCAAGATCTCGAATGTCCTGCCATAGCACAGTCCATTCCTGATCTATGATCTTACGTAATCTGACCAAGTCATTTCCAATCTTCGCAGATCTGACCTGTAGCGCTATCGCTGAACACATCCGCTCTTTCAATGAGGCTTTCGTACTGGGAAGGGTGACAGAACGGTCGGAGCAGTACACTGAGAGAGCGGTCTCTAATACTGTGTCAGGGTATTTGCCAGGATACAGAACAAAGTTGAGCCACTTGTCGGTCGCATCTTCCGGATCAAAATCAGAGATTTGTGGTGAGGGCTGGTCATCTAAGGTCTCCAATGCCACTGTCGACCACTGTTCTTGCCATATATTTGGTGTATCTTGAATCTCGAATTTGAGATTATACAATTTGTGGCGTCTGTTCGATCTCATAAGAATCCATAACTCCAATTCCTGCCCTTGGTGGCTGCTCTTGACCTTGAAGTCCGCAACTTTCCAGATGGCCTTACTCTCAGGGCTTGGGTCTGGATCGGGCGGTTTGAGTGAGTACTCAGGGAAGAGGTCGCGAATACCTCTTTCGCCGTGATCTGGATCACGCACGCCCCAGAACTTGAACTGCCCAAAGTCGTGCGGCGAGAAAGTTATCGCATAATACAAGTCCCCTTCTACGGCCCCGCTTGTCTGGAAGAGCTGAAGCACGTTTGAATTTCCAGGTTCCAGCATGACCTTTGGTACCTCGTAAGGCTCACGGTGCTGCCATAGCAAGTCTTTTGAGAAAACACTTGCGGCCTTATTTGGGTTCCAGATCCTGAGAGTGTGGTTGAGACATACTGCGAATACGTGCCTCCTGTCCGGCGATACTTCCATGGCGATAGGTGTACCCTGCTCCACTGTGGTCCCATCATATTTGATCGTGTTGCTCCCTTGCCATCGGACAAGTCCTCGCAAGGACGACGCCCATTGTCCGTCCCCATATGTAGTCTCGTGCCATTTCGACCCATCCTCGCCCTTGGTCCTCGTCAACTGCAACAACCTTCCATCACTCAGTGAAACTACCAGCTGCAGCGAACTCCCAGCGATAAGGCTATGTGGCGTGCTGATGCTGAATGTGGAAGGCTTAGACACCTTGCACCATTTTGCAACATCCTCCTCTGAAGCAGCTACACGGCAAAAAAAGTCTTTCCGAATCGTGAATGTGTAAAGCTCATTGCCCTTTGTCAACACGAAGAGGCTGAGAGCATCGCGGTCTTCTGTGTCTGCCAGTGCTACGCCGCCAGTTTTTATGGTAGTCGGAAACCATAATTGTATGGTCAACGAAGCTTCTCTTGTCTCCTTGTTACTCTTTGACAGATCCACTGAACGTAGCTCCAACACTTTTCCTTCTTGCGAAACGCGCCATAGAAAGCTTTTTGGGTGCCTCTTAGCTTTACTGAAGAACAATGAGCCAAAGTTTGTGAGTCTTTTGCTGAATGAGTCCTCATCCTTGTATGTAGGTGCTGTTTGGAGAATGCGACGCTGGTGGCGCCCTCGAACGCTGAAAGTGCTCGTGGAGGGGACCTGTATCTGGATCAGTGAGCCGGGGTAGATTGGCTCTAGGTCCGTTCGCGTCTCCTTGAATAGAGTCAACGAGCTCACTGGAGCTTTGGAATCCATTGTGGACTGCTGCCAATTGCTGTTGTTTGGGGAAGTCCCCAAGCGTGTTGTAATTTTGGCAGCCACTAGACTAGCCTGTATTCTATTTCGAATGGATCCCCTAAGCTCCCCGCGAACTCAACATCACGTCTATTACAAACTGTCCATAGGTATGGGAATTTCGCGGCTCAACAGCGTGCACCGTCTTGAACTTACCTTCAATTACAACAGCTCTCGCGTTCGGCTCGATGGCGAGCGTACGATGGCAGGCGCAACTTGCGTTGTGCAGCCATAAGAATGAAGTACGGTTATTATTTTTCTAAGCTGATCTCTTCCCCTTCAAGTATTACCTTATTACCTGATGTTCAAGATTAGCTTAAGGGACTTAGGATTTAGGACTAGAGAAGGACGTACTTATATCGGATTTATCGTAATTACCGTAGTTAGTAAAGAGGACTTCGGCTGCGGAGATAGAACGTAAAGAGAGGAGGAATCCCTTCCAAGTATACTCTAGATTATGTAGGCTTCTTGAGTTTTCCGATTTGGTGATCCAATTGTATTACTAGAAACAAAGAGGTTCCCAGATCAGAAATTCTATTCTCTTCACGAGTACACCACACCAAGTTACGTCGTATCCTCCGTGCTCTACTTACCAGTCAACGCAATGGTCTCTCTCGACGAGATCCAGTCCTCGAATGCCCAGATAACCTCCGTCTTGCCTCCGGGTCTTGTCGCTGTCTTCGTTGGTGCAACCAACGGAATCGGTGAAACGACGCTGAAGCAGTTTGCGAAGTATACCCGTCAACCCCGTGTGTATTTCACCGGCCGCTCGCAGGAAGCCGGAGATCGTATCGCAGCCAAGTGTAAAGCGCTGAACGCTGAGGGCGAGTACGTCTTCATTAAGGCAGACACCAGCTTGGTTCGCAATGTGGATGATATCTGCCGAGACATTAAGAGTAAAGAGAAATCGATTAATCTCTTGTTTCTCAGCACGGGAACGTTAGTAGCTGGTATCAGTACGTATGCAACTCTCACCCAAAATTTTCTGGTCCACGCGGAGATTTATTTGGGACGTCGAAATAAGGTATCTAATTACAACATAGAGACTTCGGAAGGCCTCCACTATGCCGCAGCTCTAGTCGTGCATACTCGCACTCGATTCATCGTCAATCTCTTACCACTCCTGGAAAAGGCTACCGCCCTTCGCCGTGTCGTCAGCGTATTCGCAGCAACTTACGAAGGCCCGATCGACATGAACGACTTCCAAGGTTGGAAGTTGCCTCTGTTGCAGCAGCGTGGGCACGCGGCCTCGGTTGTAACATTGTCCCTTGAATTCCTCGCAAAAAAGGCGCCAAGTGTTTCGTTCATCCACGACTTCCCAGGGCCAGTGAAGTCGGGTATCGCACGAGGTACCAAAGGGCTGGTGTTCTTCATATTCAAGGCGTTTGAAAAGGTCCTAGGGCCCATGGTCTTTATACCGACTGTGGAGTCTGGCGATTTCCACCTGTTTCTCGCAACCAGCGCAAAGTATCCAGCGGGCGCGAATGAGGATACGGCTTCGGGGGTGCCGCTAGCAGGGGTCGCAGTAATTGGAAGAGGAACCGACGGCAAGGCTGGGAGTGGAACATACTCCGTCGATCAGCATGGAGAGAGTGCGGGAGCTAAGGCTGAGAAGCTTCTAGCCAACTTCAGGAAGGAAGGAATGGTCGAGAAGGCGTGGGAAAACATTAAGGGCGAATTCGTTCGGATCACTGGACTGGAAGCGGCGTAGGACAAGCTGTGGCCGTCATGGGTGAGTTCGGCTGGACCATAGCCTTGCACTCTGCTTTGGCTAAATGAATGTCTTTGGTTCTGCTTATTACGGGATTCACATGATCAGGCAAGCGAAGCAATGCAAAGAAATGAATTATCTCACTCTGAATAGCTCCTCGTAATTCCGGGTCCCTTGGCTGTTGATAGTATTTTTTGGATGGCATTTTAGGCTCCGCAAATCAGCAAGGGTGCGTTACTTCTTCAACAACAGCTTCGTAAAAGTGGTGTCCATCTCCGTTTCGTGGGCCACTGATGCGAAAGCCATGCAGCTAACATCAGGCAGCCCTTCAGATGTGGCTCCATGGCGAGCCTTTCACGGTAAGCGTCCTGCAGCCAAATGGGCGGAGCACCAATAGCGCGTCCTCTTTTCAGCCTCGTTGCCTCAGTCCCTCAGACCTGCCGAGCCACCGCTAAGCCCCTTCGGGCTAGCTCCCGTTTACTAAGCCCCTTCGGGTTAGAAATACTAACTTCGTAGCTAAACGGCGGTAGGTCTAAGCGTAAAACCCTGTATTTTTATTAGGTTCGTATTATTTTCGTAGGCCGCCTATATAAATTTTTCCGTTAATTTTTTTCTTTATTAATAACTAACTTTACGACGCGATCGTTATCTAATTATTTTAAAATAAGATTTAAATTAATCGCGTGTTAATATTTCTATATATACTCTTTCGAATATAGTTATCTATAATATTATCTATCGTATATATAACGAAATAAATATAGGTTATCTAAAAATCCTTAATTATAACTCGAGTTTCGATTATTATTATAATAATAATTATTTATCGCTAGTTTTTATTCTTTATTATCGGTAAATCCCCTTCGTTATAAAACCCTCCGCGAAATATATTTAAGATTAAAACTAATATTTATTATAATAATATTATATATAATAGGCGATTTCGCGTCTACGCCTATTATAATAAAGATAAATAATTTATATGAAACTCTAGATCGAGAGTATATAAAAGGCGCCGCGATATATTATTTTAAAATCGAGTTTAAGGAGAAATAATATAATACTTTAAATATATTATTAAACTAGAGAACGGATTTAATCTTAATTACGAAAACTAGATTTAATAAAAATATCGTCTTTTAAGCTTTATTATTAATATTTTTATTTATTAAAGCGGTATTAATTATTATACTTTTAAATACTTTATTAGAAGAGTAATATAAGAAATTAAGTCGTATATTTAATTACCGACCCTTCGTTTTAAACGGCGATAATAATAAACCCGTTAATATTATAATAATACGCTCCGGCTACTTTACCTACGGTATAATAACTAAACGCGACTTATAAATAAATAATTAATAATAATAATCTTTACGAGTCCTAAGATTACTAGTTCGAGTAATTTTAATACCGACGTACTACGGTATACTAGCTTTATATTACGGTTATATTTATTAATAATCGACGAGCTTTATCTAATAACCGAGTAGAAGGAGTTTCGATTAATATACTTTAATTTAGATATTATTAGGTCATAGTGCCTAGGGTGTTTATAGTAATATAAAAGTAAATATGAAACCTTAGTAGGAAAATGATCTCTATATTTAAATAATAGAATTAATCTCTAAAGAGTTAGAGCGAGGGCTCCGAGCCTCCTATTTCTAAAAAGACTCCGGAGTACCGGAAACTATAATATAATATTATAATATAAATGGCGTAACCACGCCGTATACTCCCTATATAGGATCTATATACTATATTTAGTAGCTACTATAAAGCTGGTTTTAGTATAATATAATAATTACCTCCCCTTTTAGGGGTTTCGCCCTCGAAATTAATAAATATTAATTTAACGTTTCTATACTCCGACGAAGGAGTATAATATAGGAGAATCTAAATTAAATAGGGCGTACGCGTAACGCCTACGCCTTTTATCTAATTTTATTAATTCTCTTATCTTTATAATAATAATATATTAAGAAAAACCTCTAAACCTAATAGGAAAAAGGGAGGGAAATAAATTATATCTTAAAATTTAATAATACGTCGCGTATAGTTCGTAATCGGCGTAGTTATATAGTTATAAATTATATTAAGTATTTAATAAAAACTTCTAAACCTAAAGAGAAAAGTAAGGGAAAGAATATTATAATTACCGTCGAAAACTATAAATCTTTACTACTAGTAGGGTTTTAGCGATATCGGCGGTAGAGTAAATTATTCTATTTTATTATTTAGGAAGGACTCTAGTTATAGGAGTAAATATATACGGGTAACGGTCTTAGTATAAATACGAAGTCTTCGTTAACCTTCTAAGTTTTCTTCTTCTATAATATCCTATTATCTTTTATATATATAAACTCCTATATACTACTATCGATAGCTATACTATATTTAGACTTTTATTAATTTATAATAATCTCGGTCGTATCTTTAAGCTCTTTCTTTAAGGTCGTAAATATTATATATATATTCTATAGGTAAGGTTAAAGTTAATATATTATAATTTAAATAAATCTTTCTTTTCTTCTTTTAAATTCTTTCTTTAAATTTATAATTATTAAAGTAAATAAATAATTTATTCTATTTTTAAATAAGGTATTTATTTATATTTTAAAAGAATTAATATTATTATAATATTTATTTTATTTTTAAATTATTAGTTCTATACTTTACTTTATTAATAATACGTATATAGCTAGATTACTTTAATATTTAGTATATTAATTTAATCTCTACAGTATACGATATTAACAATAATATTTAGATATTTAATATATCCCCGACCCTCGCTTTTTATAAAATAGCCGCCCGCTCTACTCCTACCCCGCCTTTATTCGTATTTTTATACCTCTATTACTCTAAATAAATAAACCTAAATAATTATATCCTATATAATAAAGTACTATATATAAAGTATATTTATTATATAAAGAATAAGTACCTATATAATTTTATATATCGTTTATATTCTAAAACCGAATTATATTAACGTATCTAAATTCCGTCTAAATTTCATACCTTTATAAATTTTCTTTTTAATCGTTTAAAACGTCGAGGCCTTAACGAGTATCTTCGCGAGCGGGTCGTTAAATATACGAAAGATATCGTAGTTTTCCTTCGGGAGATTAAACCTAAAAGCGGTAATATTAAAAGAGGGAAAGATATATTATAATTAATATCTCGATTTACTACGAGCGTCGAGGGTATAAATAATACCTTTTATACTCTAGTAAATTAATATAGTTTAGATATAATTCGTATATTAATAACTCTTTAGGGAGGGATTATTACCCGGGATATAAATATACCCTAAAGTAAGATTATATAATATTAACCTAACGATCTTCTCGAATCGACGGACGAAGATAAAGCTAACGATAAAGATAAGGACGATATTTATATACGGTATATATAAGATACCTCCGAATACGACTTTTCTCCCGGCCCTAATCCTACTACCGATTAATTTAATACACCTATTATTAACGATCTCGATATTATTAATCTTATTTTATTCTTTAGCGGTATATAAAAAGCTATAATATCTAGTTATAAAATTCTTTTAGTTAAAAATAACGTAGAGCCTCGCCTTTAATATAGCGGTATAAAGGATACGAATCGTTATATCTTAAATAAATTAATATCTTCTCGCGAGGTTTCTAAGGAAGAAATTAAAGATAAAGAAAAAAAATTTAATTTTAATTCTATTTTTACCCCTTGTTTTTTAGTTCGAGTTCCCGGCCCCGGCCCTACTCGTAAATAACCGAGTTTTAATATTAGGAAAACTGGCCGCCTTAGATATAAATATACCCGCGAGCGCCCCGCTAGTCGTAAGGATATATCTCGCTCGAAGTCGACTAATAAGAAATAGCTAGTAATAATTAATAATTAAGAATACTTCCTCTTCCTATTCTTTACTTTTTATATCTTTTCTATCTTCGTATTCTCTTTAAATACTTCTCGCAGTTCTAGCGCGTTATCTAAAGTATTTATATTAACCTATTTATTAAAGGTCTTTAGTTATCCTAGTTATTTTATAAAATAAAGTACCTCGCCCTTTACCTTCTTCTTTTTTAATATTTTTTCTACTTTTTATTCGTTTATATTATTTATTAATTCTAGTAGAGGTATATTAGGGATCGAAACGTCGCCTTATCGTTAATAATACGACTTTAAAAGCGATATATAGAAAATATTATAAATACGGTAACTAGTTAATAATCCTAGGCGGTACGCTTATATTCCGACGGTATCCAAAATCTTAAATAATCTAATTACTTTATAAGAGAGCTTCTTACTTAATTATTTTTATATTAAGTTTTTAATTAATAATAATATAAGGTTATTTATATTAAATGATTTCGGCTTATACCTTCTACTATAACTACGCTTCTACGCCTCGACCGCGATAATCTACGCTCTTATTAAGTACTCTCTTAAAGTATTTAATTTTTTAATTCTTTCCTATACCGACGGTACTTCTCCCTCGTACGTCTTACCCTCGAGACGCGGTTTAAGAAATAAATTATAACTATATATAACTATAAATAGTATTTATCTTATTATTATATACTACGCGCTATAGTATACTTATTCTATTATAGGTAAAAGTACTACCTAATTATTTTACTCGCTTAAGTAGAAGGTTCTTAAATAATATTCTAAGGTTTAGTTCTAACATTTTATCTAGTTATCCGTCTACGGATAAAATACGGTGTTTAGGCGCCTTTTAATTTTCATTAAATAATATACCTCTAACTAAAACGTACTCGTAAAGATAAAACCTTTATTAGAAATAATTCTATTAAGAACTCCAAACTTTAGGATAATTTCTTTAAATATTAATTTTATTAACCCCGTAGAGTCGATCGTTTTAGTAGTTAGGATATATCGTAATATCTTTATATATTTATTTATAACTATAAGGACCGTATTATAAACGCGTCCGTATTATTTATTTAAGGGTAAGTTAGTAATAAAATCTATTATAATTTCCTTCTACGGTCCTATAGGATATAATAAAAAACCGATCTCGTTATAAAAGCGGTATCGATATACCTTAACCCGCTAGTATATATCGTATATATCGATATATTCTCGTACGTCGGCCTTAAAAGTACACTAAAAATATTTTCTAGTAAATAACTCCGTTATTTTCTTAACGCTAAAGTACCCCGTTAATATATCGTTATAATATCGTTTTAATAACTCTTCGCGGACTAATCCTTCTTTAGGTATATAAATCTTATTATTATATTTAAAAATTAATATAAAATCTAAAGTCTATACTCCGGCGGAACGCTAGTAATCCGCTTATATAATTTCGGCGATTCTTATTTACGAGAAGGAATCATCCTTTTATAAAGCGCGAATTATTTTAATTATTAATAAACTTTTAGCGTTATAAGTCGTTTCGTAAAGTATTATTAACTTAGTAATAATACGTAGAATAAATAGTCTATAGCTTATAGTTCTAGCGATAGGGTTAAATAATTCCTTTATTATATTATAATTAATTTAAATAAACGTCTCGCTTAAACTCCCTAGAATTTCCCGTCTAGGTATTAACTCCTTAGGCCTAGATAAATATATTATTAAAGAATATCCCTTTTTTATAATAAACCTTAAAAACCCTAGTAATATAAGTTTTACGTATATTAGGTTTTATATAATATCTACGGATATATTACCTAACGCCGGCGAAGTACTATCTATATCTAAATCTTTTATATTTACGAACGTATTTTATATCGTAGCGAAAATAGGGCCTTAACTAGTACCTCCTAAATTTAATAATTTCTATTATAATATAGGTAATATATTATCTAAAAAGCCATCCTAGTCTTTATAATTAGGACGATATAAGGGGTTATCGACTAGGTTATTTTTCCTAGAACGATACGAAATTAAGAAATTAAAAGATAAGAGTTTTATTACCTAGCGCGCCTAGCGATTATTTAGTTATTTAACGTTTATAAAACCCCTTAAGTTATTATAATTAATTAAGACTTCTACTTTATATAAACTACCCTCGAGGTAGTATTATTATTATTTAAATATTATAACGATTACGAGGAGCTTTTTATTATAAATCTTATATCGAATTTCTAGACCCTATATCTTACGGGACTAGAAAGCGACGGGATATTATTCGCTATTATTTTATAACTACGTTAAAATCGTAGTTACGGTAAAATTAGAAGTATTTATTTTAATCCGAATTTTTAATTCTAGATTAAAGTATACTAGAATAGGTATATATAAGAATGAATCGCGAAGTAGGTAAAATATTTACTCTACCTCTTTAAGTTATTTAAATAAACTAAATTTTTTATTATCTTAACTACCTTTTAGTAGACCCGTTAATAGGCCTATTATCTATAAATAATAATAGATAAATTAATAATAAAAATTAATAAAGCCTAAAAATACTTATATATTATAAAAGGACTTTAGTTTTGGCTAGGACTAAATTATATTAATCCTACGTTCGTTTATCGAGATACCTTCGGTATTTATAATAAACTCTAGAAATTTAATTAACCGAGTAAAGAACTCGTATTTCTTAAAACTCGCGAATAAAGAATATTTTCGTAGGCGTTCGAGTATTTATCGTATATAATTAATACACTCCTTTTTTAAATTTAAATAAATTAAGATATTATCTAAATAAATAATATAAAATATATTTATTAAGCCCGCTAACGATTTATTAATATAGGCTTAAAAAGTAGTAGGTATATTCGTTAAATTAAATAATATTACTATATATTCGAAAAGATTATACCGCGTACGAAATATTATCTTTTATTTATCGCCTTCCTTAATTCTTATTCGATAATAAATATTTTTTAAATTAAACTTCGTAAATTATATAGCGTTATTTAGGCGGTCTAGCGTTTTATTAATTAAGAGTAACGAGTAGCGATTCTTAATAATAATCTTATTAAGACCTCGGTAATTAATATATAGTCGTAGTTTATTATTCTTCTTTAGAATAAAAAGGATAGGAGCCCCGGCGGGGTTTACGGAGTACTTAATTTAACCCTTTATTAAGGCGTCGTTTAGGTATCTTCTTAACTCTATTAATTCTAAGTTTAATAAATTATAAAGAGGCCCGTATAGCGGGTTACCCTCTATATTAATTATATAATCGCCGTTTTTATACGACGGTAATCGACCTATTTCTTTATTTAAAAAGATATTATTAAAATTTATAAGTTTATTAGGAAGCGTAGGCGGTACGATAACGGAATTATTAGAAGATATTATATTAACGGTAGTATTACCTTTCTTAATCTTATTTTTATTAATAGGATCTTGATTAAAGGGACTAGTTTTAGTATAAATTAATATATATATAACTAGCTACGTCCTTAATAATTTCGTAAAATCCTTAAATAATTCTAACGTATATATATTCGGCGCGATACCGAACCGTTAGGTACGTATATTATAGTTAATTTAAATCTTTTCCTTTTTTATAGCCGGTATATTTATAATAATAAACGAGCCTTTTTTATTAATAAAGTAAAAAGTATTATTATATTCTTTAGTTTATCCCTATAAATCGGTTAGCCGGTAAACGATATTATAAATACTATAGTAATAAATAGATTACCCGTTTATCTATTTAGGAGTCGGTAGCGGCTCGTTTTTAAAACGCTCTAGGTTATACTATTATATAAATATCTCGTTAATAATATTTATCTCCGCTCCTAGATCTTTATTTATTTTAATACGAATAGTTTTTATATCGATATTAGTTAGGTTCGTAATAACTTCGCTATCGATATTTATACTCGGTCGAGTTTTTATTTCCTCTTATTCCCTCGGGATAAAAACTTCCCCGAGGGTTTATTATTTTTTAACTCGGCGGTATAATCGCCGATATAGTTAATAATCTTTATTTTCTTCTCCGGATATTTATTAGAGTAATGGCCGAGCTTATAGTAATTAAAGTATTTAATATCTTTAAGATTCTTATCGCTCGCGCGAGTCGTATATATTTTATTTATATTTCTACGACTACCCCTATTAGAACCTTATCCTTTTATATTAGATTTATCTTTATTATCTCCGCCCTTTAACCCCTTTTTATACCTCTTCCGAGGTTCTAATTAATTATCTTAATTATTATTTTATATCTTAAAGTCTCGACTAAGATTATATTTATAACGCGCCGTAAATAATATAAATTCGGTTCGCTTAATAGGAATACTTTAGGCCTAGTTAACTTCTTTTAAAATATTAAATCTTAAGCGGGTTATTAGATAAATTATTTATTACTCTTTATTATAAGGAGGTAGTTCGGTTTCTAGGGTACTAAGATAAATATCGAAATCTCGTATTAATTAATTATTCCTTTAACGTATATATTAATATTTAAGATTTATATTTATAACTCGGTTTAAAGGGTCCTCGATTACGTTAAATAGGTAGTCCGTAAAGAATTTTTATATTAATATATCTACTAGATAGAGTTCTTTATATTTATTTTATAATTTCTTAATTTACCCCTTTAAGTAGGGTATTATATATAAAATCTTCTTTTCGTTTATTTAAAAGTTTACGGGTATTAAATAAAACGCGGTCTCTACGTTATAGATTTATTTTTAATAATTTTACGGATTCTTCGTATAAAAATCTCGTAGTTTCGATAACCGTAAATTACCTTAATTTATATCATAACCGATTTAATTATAATCTACCGTCGGGCCGCTTTCGTCTTCTATATTTAATTTTTAAAAATTATCTTTAATTTCCTTATCTCCTTTACCTATAATAGTACGTCGTAAATTTTCGATATTCTTTTAAATCGTAATAATAAAGGCCTCTTTCTTAAGGGCTTTCTACTTATATTTTAATTCTATAAGTTATTAATCTACCGTAAGATTAATATTCTCCGGTAAATCTCCCGTATTTTCGTCTAGAGTATTAATCTTATACGTCTCGCCTTCGAGACGATTATTTCTAGAAAGATCTTTTATACTTTTAACGGATTACTATTTAAAAAGGTTAAAAGAGATTAAAAATTATTAAGCTATAATACCTAAGGTATTTATAATAATATAAAAATAAATATGAAGCCTTAATAGGAAAATAATCTTTATATTTAAATAATAGAATTAATCTTTAAAGAGTTAGAGCGAGGGCTCCGAGCCTCCTATTTCTAAAAGGGCTCCGGAGCACCGGAAACTATAATATAATACTATAATATAAATAGCGTAACCACGCCGTATACTCTCTATATAGGATCTATATACTATACTTAATAGTTACTATGAAGCTAGTCTTGGTATAGTATAATAAATATCCTCTAAAAACGATTACCGCCTAGCGTTTCTCTTTTAAAGGTCTCTATAATATTTAATATCGAAATACTTAAGATTATATAAGAGTAATATATTTTCTCGGAAGATATTATTATTATAAAGACTCCGTTTAATCGGCTAGAGATATATATTTAAATTAATATTACCTATAATCCTATTAACGGTATATTTAATTTATAATATATTTTACCGTCGTAGATTACTACCGCTTAGGATATTCCGAAGACGATTATTTTTATAGATTCTATAATTTAAATTAAGGATATATATTAATTAATATATATATAGATAAAACGATTATTATATCCGATCGAGGGTATAAAATTAATCGTATCTTTTTTCGCGGCGATAGCTACTCGAGATAAATAAAATATCGCGATATATTTCGGTCTACTATCTACCTAAGGCTTATCTTTATATATTATTATTATAACCGATATTTATAGGTTAAGGGTTAATAATCTAGATATAAAGAGGGTTATTTAATAATTACTCCCTTCGTTTATTTAGAAGGTATATTAATATATAAATCGCGCGATACGTTATAGTCGGGGGTAAACGTGTTTTATTTTATTATATTTACCCTAGTATATAAACCCTAGAAGCGGGGCGTCTTTAGCGGAGCCGGCTTCGCTCGATAATATAATAATAAAATCTTTATCGGGGCCGAGAAAAGCTCGTATAAATTATATAAATATTAACCGACGAGCTCGAATAATATTTAATTTATACGACCTCCTTAATATACCTAGGAGCGATTATATTCGCGACGTCGACCTCGCCTTTTTTAATAATACGGAATATAATATACCGAATTATACGAAGTTATTCTTTTATTACTCGGTTTATAATCTAGAATTATAAATACCTATTATTATTTACGCGGAGTTAAATAAATCGGTAGACGAGAATTTATTTAAACGTCTATAATATATATCTAAACTTCGAGTTTAATAATATTAAAAATTAAATAAGAAATTCGTCGATTTATATTAATATTTCTTTACGTCTTTAATAATATTTAATAAAATCTTAAAAGATTTAATAACGTAGGTAGAGAGTATTCGCGATAAACGAACTATACGCTAGTAGATTAATAACGCGTAGTCTAGTCTTTATTTATATTATATTAAAATATTAAATATCTTAAAGTAAAGACGATAAAAAAAGTTAGATTAAAATAAAGTATTCGATATATAAATAATATATAACGATATTAAAAGAAAGCGGCGGTTAAATCCGTTATTTAATAAAGAGTAAATTAAATTTAAAGAGCGAAGGGATAATTAATTAATTAAGGTAGAGTATAAATTAATAATTAAAAAAGCGCGTATTAAAAATAAAACCGTAATTAATAAGGTAGGAGTTAAACGATTAAATATACTCGTTATAAAGAGTAAATCTTATATTAAAATTAACGCGGCGGAGAGTTAATTTAATAAGTTTTAGAATATAGAGCCGAAGACGATTTAATATAAGGGTAGTAAATATTATATTATTAAGAAGTAATATAATAGTAAAAATTACGCCTCGTAACCTAGCCCTTATAATAAAGCGAGTAAATTAAAGAGGGAATTAACGATATTATAATAATTACACTAGTTATTATAGGAGGTATCGGCGAATAAACTAGTAAAATTAACCCCCTTTTAATCTCGTTAATATAGATAATACTCTACGCGATTTTAAAATTAATTAATAAACCCGCGCCGCGCGGATTTATTATTAGGTTAATTAATAAATATAATATTCGGAGGCTTTAGGGTAGAAATTAGGATTATAAAACTCTTTAATATAAAATTATATTTAATCTTTAACCTAGCCGTTAGAGTATCTTTATACTCGTTATCCGTTAATAATATATACTCCTAGGTATACCGCTCGTTATATTTTAATATATTCCTATTTAACCGCTTAAACCCGGTATCGAAAAGATTAATAATTAAGTTTAAAAAGAATTTATTTTACTCGGTATAACGAATAAACGACTTATAGGCGAGGTTAAGAGTTATATTTTAAATATCCTCGGCGGCGCTTTTAACCGGATATATAACCGAGGAGGGTTTTCTAAATATAAATTCTATTATCTTCTTTAACTTTAGAAAGTATAAGTTATTAAAGACCTAATTCTTAAGTAATACGTTACTATATTTAGAATAATAGGACCGGTCGTATTAGAATACTTTAAGATTATTATTAAGTAATTTAAAAAGACGGTCGAGCTCGAAATTTATATCCGTTATTCCCCGTAGGTTTATAAGATTATTTATTAATATATACTCTTATAACCTTATTATTATTATTAGTAAATCTATTATATAAAGTATATAGAGTAGGGCCTATATATATTTTAAAATACCGGTAACGTCGGTTTAAAAGAGAATCGTAATATAACGTAAAGCGTAGCGGAGTAGGTTAATATTAATATATTTAATAATATATCGTAGGGTTAAATAGATTTCGACGTATATATAGAAATTTTAATAATTTTAAAATTAT